>Ga0209202_1000036_pt1 | contig 202073 bp, 191 predicted proteins | sample AD_UKC032_MetaG_FD_184416 | JGI IMG/M metagenome (GOLD analysis project Ga0209202, IMG submission 184416) | Active sludge microbial communities of municipal wastewater-treating anaerobic digesters from USA - AD_UKC032_MetaG (SPAdes) (version 2) | ecosystem: Engineered > Bioreactor > Anaerobic... | reverse complement strand
ATTCTTCCTTCGACTTGGGACTCATAATTTAACCTCCGTTTCCGAATCTTTCTCGGTAACATCGGTTTATGAGTCAACGTATCCTTTTTATTCATCCCTTCGGTAACATTTTATTTGAGGCAATTCGCGCCTAAAATAATTCTTGATCTTAAGACATTTTTCTTGCATAATTGGTCTAATGGTAGTACCAATTTATAAATGCATGGTTTAGATAGAGATTTGTATTTGCCTATCAGCAGGATAATTATCTTGAGTTTTCATCCTGGATGGCAACGAAGAATATAGATTCCCGGAATGGAGATGAAGAACATATGGCCGCAGATTTGACACCCGTTGAAAAAATGAAAGCGCCGGAACAGATCGCTGAAATGCTCTTAAAATATATTTTAGGCGGCGCAGTAAGCCCCGGTGATAAATTGCCGCCGGAGAGAACTCTGGCAACACAACTCAATGTGACCAGAGCAACACTGCGCGAAGCTCTGAAGAAACTCGAGCAATTGAAATTAATTGTGATCCATCAGGGCAAAGGCATCATCGTGGAGGACTTTCACAAGGCATCGATTGACTTGATTTTCTCTCTGCTGGTCATTAACGATAAAATTGATCTGAAGATTCTGGAAAATATTCTGGAGGCGCGGGAGCTTTTCGGAACCGATGTCGCCAGATGTGCTGCCCGACGCGCCGACAAAAAAGATATCGAACAAATGAAAATCCTGATGGAAAAATTGGTTCAAACAGATGATCCGGCAAAACTGCAACAACTGGATTTTGAATTTTTCCGTCAACTGGCGACGGCAAGCAAGAACATGGTTTATATTCTCCTGATGAATACCATCAAAACCATTCACGACCAGCATCTGAATCTTTTTCTACCGCTATCCACAAATCTGGACACCTCCCTACAGCAGGAAATATTGCAGGCCATCATCGATCGCGACGAGGAAAAAGCAGCAGAAAAAGCCCAGACATTTTTAAAAGCCGGCATGGAGTTATTAAAATTTTTAAAGTCTGTTTAATAATGAAAGGAGCCACAAATGCAGACGGCCAGAATATTTGATGATGATCCGATTGAAAGCACGGAAAAATTTAACGTCCTGAACATCCAGCGCACCTGTGTGCACGACGGTCCCGGGATCCGAACAACAGTTTTCTTTCAGGGATGCCGGTTGAGATGTCTGTGGTGCCAAAATCCGGAAGCGCTTTCCTTGAAGCCTGTCCGGACTCCCGACTGCGAATATTCCTTGGACAGAATCATGGAAATCGTTCTGCGGGATAAGGATTATTACTTCAAAACCGGCGGCGGAGTGACACTCAGCGGCGGTGATCCATTATTACAGGACCCGGATAATCTCATTCATCTTTTGAAATTATTAAAGAAGGAAAATATTCATGTTGCCGCCGAAACGTCCCTGCATGTGCCCTGGGATAATGTGAAACAAGTGGCACCGTATATTGATTTGTTTCTCGTGGATCTAAAAGTCGTCGGCGATGATGAACTTCATAAAAAACTTACGAAGCAGGACAGCATTCTCATTCAAAGCAATATCAAAAAGCTGATTGAATTAAATGCTAACATTAAATTCCGGATGGTGATGGTTCCCGGTTATAACGATGGGGGTGAACAGACAAAAGCGGTTGCCGATTTTCTTAAATCCATCCATTACCAATCGATCGAACTTCTGAAATACCACAACCTGTATGAAGATAAGGCCAGGCGTCTTGGTCTGGTACGGAAATCGTTGAACATCACGCCGGAGGAAAGCCTTGCTTCAATCAAGAAGGCTTTGGCCGTATTCAAATCGCAGGACATCGCTGCCGTCTGTTATGATCTGGATTCCATCCGTCATCATGCCGTCTTTACCGATCGGGTTTATGAAATTCAGAAAGACATCCGGGAAAGCGATTATCACCTGTGCTTTGAAGTCTCCCGACTGAAAACAGAATTTTATAAAAAACAGGGTTTTAACCGGCCTGTTCATATTCACCGCGCGGAGCGTCTCGCGTATGTGTTGAAAAACAAGAAAGTCATTGTCTATCCCCACGAACTTCTCGTTGGCAATTTTACTTCCAAGAGGGTCGGAGGCCAGGTCTGGGAAGAACACTATGGTATTCTCTTTGGTTCCATTCTCCATCAAATGCATCGACAAACGCCGGTTTCATTTCAATGTTCCTGGAAAGACAAGTTGTATTTTTATTGTAACATTTTACCCTTCTGGACCAAACACAGCCTGCTCATAAAAGTAAATAGAAAGCTTTCTGATTTATTTTTAAGCATTTCACGACTCTGTGAAATGAATGCGGGTTTTAATAACAACATGGCGGCCATCGCGCATTTTATCGTCAACTTCGAACGCCTGTTGAAACTGGGCACAACAGGAATGATCAAAGAAATTGAAGCAATCCAAAAAGAAAAACCGGAAGACCATCAGAATTTCTACAAAGCAACCATCATTGCCCTTCAGGCATTGGAAGCTTTTGCTGAAAAATACGAGGATACGTTGTCGGAATTAATCACGACAGAAAATAATCCCGCGCGGCGCAGAGAACTTGAAGAAATGTCACGGATCTGCCGGCACGTTCCCAAGTATCCCGCCCGCACCTATCACGAGGCTCTCCAGTCCATGCTGTTTCTGCAAATCGCACTTTGCATCGAATCCTACGAAAACGCGGTTTCCTTCGGACGTCTCGATCAGATTCTGTACCCCTATTATAAAAATGATAAAGAGGCAGGCATCATCACCTACGAAAAAGCGAAGGAGTTGCTGGCCCTGTTTGTTCTAAAAATGGATGAAGCCGTTCTGGTCAATGACGGTGACACCTATCTGGGAATCGGTCGGCTTTTCGAAACACAATCCACCGATCAGGCTTTGACCTTCGGCGGCGTTGATCATGATGGCAAAGACGCCACCAACGATCTGACCTATATGCTGGTGGATATCTGCGAACTCCAACCTTTAGCCGTAAATATGACGGCAAGAATTCATCAGGCCAGTCCCACACAGTACCTTGACCGACTTGCGGAGGTTTACATCAACGGCGCGCCCATGCCGGAACTTTTCAATGATGATATCTACATCAAGACTCTGCAAAGGCATTATCCGATCACCGTACAGAATGCACGGGATTATGCGATTGTAGGATGCGTGGAGCCCAACGCTTCCGATGATCACTTCGGCAATACCGACTGCGCCAACATGAATGTCGTTCTGCCGTTGCTGCAGGCGCTCAAAGGTGAAGAAGATGATTTATGGAACTTCGGCCCTGCCGATCAGATGGAAAAGATCATCACCAAGTTCATCGAATATAATTTCCGCGGCGGCAATAAATTTTCAAAGTTTGTTGCCGACCGATACAGCAAAGCCCTCTCTTCCTATAAAAAGGGAAGAACACCGTTGCCATACCCTCCGGCAAGTATGGATGATCTGCTGGAACGTTATCAGAAACGTCTGAATCTTCTGGCGTCATCCATATTAACCGATCATCAGAAAATTGAAAAAGCCATCTGTAAGAATTTTACGACGCCTCTGGCATCTTCACTTTCCAGGGGCTGCATCGACAGCGGGAAAGACGTCAACGAAGGAGGCTGCGCTTTCAACAGCTGCGGTATTCAGGCGGTGGGAATTACCGATGCCGCCGATTCTCTGCACGCGATCAACGAGGTGGTTTACAAGAAAAAAATGTTCTCGATTACGGACATCATTCATGCCATCGACAACGATTTTGGAGGCGATGATGATCGGCAAATCCGGGAGGCATTGCTGGCCGTACCGAAATTAGGTCGGGATGAATCACTGGAAGCGGTTGCCTGGGTCAATAAAACACTGGAAATTTATTGCAACGCTTTGAAACAGGTTCCCGACTGTCCGCGGGACGGCATTTATACTGCCGGATATTATGCCTTGAACGTCAGCGACGTTTATGGAAAGAAAACGCCTTCCCTCCCCTCCGGCAGACTCAAAGGCGTGCCGCTGGCCAACGGCGTCGCCCCTCATTACGGAATGCAGATGACGGATCTATTATCGTCGTTGAATTCTGTAGCGGGTGTTGACTTTGAAAAATACGCTCCCAACGGAACCACGGTAACCTTCACCATCGATTCCGCACTCTTCCAGGGACCTGACGGAGTTAAAAACCTATCCGGTATCTTCAGCACATACTTCAGGAAAGGCGGCATGCAGTTTCAACCCAATGTGATCAACAGGGAAATACTGCTGGACGCCTATCATCATCCGGAAAAATATCCGTATCTGCTGGTGCGGGTTGCCGGTTACTGCGCATACTTTAATCATCTGTCCGACGATTTGAAGAAGGTGATCATTAACAGAACATGTTATTCATAGGAGCCGATTAACGGAATAATAAAAAAACCGGATAAGGAAGTAAAATTTCAATATCCGGCTGTCATGACTATCTCTGCCGCAGGGGCATTATTCCTGTTTGGTATCCGCGTCAGGAGTTTTTCCAGAGGGCTTCATTTCACTTTCATCTATCCTGGCGAAGATATTGCCCGGCTCAATCGGATTGAGGCTGCTTTGAATGATCGCCGTCGCTGTATGATCTTTGCAACTGATGACCTGTATCATCCCGTTGGTTACCGCATGATCATCAACGGCAATGGTTCTAAACACATCACCCCGTTCAATGCCGTCTTTACACCCCCTGTCGACGTAGATGAAGTCGAGCGAAGAGTGGAAGATCTTTGCAGGTCCCGCGGCAACAATCATTCCGTTGACATTCGGACTGCGGAATTCCGCGGCGGCCACAGGAGGTTTGATATCATAATAAATATCAAGAATATCGCCCCGTTCAATTTCTCCAAAACACTTATTGATCCTGGCCGTCGTATCACCGTCTTTCATTTTCACGATCTCCGCTATCCCGCTGATGGTGATGAGATAACCGATATTTTTTTTCGTGATCGGATGGATGACCGGTTCTGAAGCTTTAATCACGTAAAATTTATCGCCGACCTTCGCGGACTGATTCAGTTCAACAAAGAAGATGTCGCCATTTCCAAAAAGCGTATGCCCCGAAGGAGAAGTGCCCACTCTGCCCACTCCCGGAATTGCATCGGCCAGGTAACCGCCTTTCATAATCATATTTTCACCCACGATAGGATGTTTCTTTTCGAGAAGGGATGCTTTGGGGGCTTCCTCTTTTTTGGACTCCTGATCAGCGGCTGAAATCCGGGGAATCTTGATGACCTGACCGGGATAGATCAGGTGCGGATTGTCGATCCAGGAATTTTCCTTCCAGATTCTTGGCCACAAAAACGGATCTTTCAATTCCGTGGCTGAAATTCCCCAGAGTGTATCGCCTTTCACTATTTTATATTCCTTCAAATCTTTTGTCTCCGCAAAAGAAAACGAGGATAAAAGCATCAATGCCGCTGCGGCCAGAAGGATATTTCTTATTTTCAGCATGACTGTTCTCCTTTATTTATTTTTTCGTAAGCCAAACAATCGTGACCGTTCCAATCAGAAGAAAGATAAAATGAAAACCCCGTTTCACGGATGGCATAATATATGAAGAATTCAGTTATCTGTCAATAAATTCTTAGGACATTTTGGAGGTTGCTTTAATAATCAAGTGGGCATCAGACATTCAGAATAAAGATTCTCCCTGATTGAATGGATAATATTAAAGAACACGTTGATGTTCAGGATTCTTTCCTGATGCCAGCTATCCGTCTGCAATATGAATCGGCCATTAAACTCAGTTTGCCTTTTTTCTATTAACCTTCTCCAGGGCCGTCTTCATTTCTTCCAAGCGCTGTGACGACCCCGTGAACATATCTTCCGGGAATTGATAAAATCTGAGAATATCGGTGAGAATCCTTGTTTCCATATGGGAATTCAACGACATACCGGCAAGATATTGCAAACGCAGATTGCGGTCCGTATTGATCTGTGCATCACGCATCCATTCCTGCATATCAGCAGCACGACCCGCATAGGTTGCCAGGAGAGAAATTCCTGCATCTCCCAACTCGTTGGCATTCCATTTGACTCTGGTAATATCAATCCCGTAACCCACTTCTAAAAGCGACGCCTTAACACGCGCATATTCCGGACTGTTAAGCTTTTCTCTCAACTTGTCCAGGTTTATTTGTGTTGGTTCAGCCTGACCTAATAAAATTGCATCATAACCTTTCTTGCCGTTTATATCATTACTGAAAAGAATACCATTCGGAAATACTTTAAAAAAGGTCGCAATGACACTTTTGATAGTTTCATTGTCGCTCTCATACAAAGGTATCCAGAGACTCATGATACCGCCCGGTTTTAAATGTTCCTTGCACATGCGATAATACTCCACCGTGTTCAAAGCAGCGCAGCCCTTAACCCACGGATCGATGGGATCGGAGGTGATGATATCGAATTTAATATCTTCAGGCAACGTGCGGATATAATGCCGTCCGTCGTCGTATACAACCTTGACCTCCTTTCCGTCTACTTTATGAGGATTCTGTTTGTCGATGTCGTCAACGATGTGATAGTTTTGTTTGCCGAACATCGGTGTCACGACCTTGGGAACCAGCGGCTCAATATCGCAGATGGTTATCCGTTCAATGTTCGGGTAGGGAATAAACGATCCTGCCGTGACCCCGGCTCCGCACGCCACAACAAGAACATCTTTTACGTTATCCGGATTTGACGCAGTCAGGACAGATAAATGCCCCAACATCCGCTGCAATCGCATGTCCTTGGGAGCTGAGGAAGCCTGCACTTTGCCCGCACCATGAAAAAAGAGACTTCCCAAGTTTGATTTTGTCACGGCAACCGACACATTCATACCTTCGCCGACATAAATACAATAACTGATTGGTCTAGTTGTCGTAAATATAATCGGCACATCCTGTTCCCGCACCATGTCACGCACACAACGGTTAACAATAGATGACGATTGCCGGCCGTAAGCAACGGCAACCCAGGGCACTGGAGAAACAGACATCACCAGGAATGCAATGATTGTCACTGCAGAAAAGACACCAGCCAATTTCCATCTGGAAAAAAGCAGATTCTGAGATGCTGCGCCTTGACCGGATTTGATGTAAGGCGCAAACGCAATCATGGCGGACAACGCAGCAAGAATAATTAAAAAACGTTGGCCCCATTGCGTTCCAAATTGGGGAATAATAATCATGCTGAATGCCAGCGCTCCGAATATCGCTCCCACCGTGTTAGCGGCATAAACACCTCCAACCATCCGGCCGGAATCCTGATCGCGCGACGCGACGGCCGCTAATGCCAGAGGAAAGCTTGCTCCCCATAAAATGGCCGCCGGCAACATGGCACAGGTTGCCAGGAGAAGATCGAGGGAAAACATGTACCACGGTCCACGCATTCTGGTTATTTCAATCGGATCAATCACCCAAAAGGGAATTCTATTTATCATGTAAGCTGCCCAGGCGGCTGCTCCAGCAATCAGTATCTGGCAAACGCCAAGGGCAATTCTGGCTCTTTCCGCTTTACGAGCAAGATAGGCACCGGCACTACTGCCGATCCCCAATCCTGCAAGAAAAACGGCCAGGATGATGGAAAAAGTGTAGACCGTTGCCCCAAGCATGAGGGATAAAAGTCGCGTCCATATCACTTCTGCTCCCAGGGCGCACAGCCCTGAGAAACCGATGGTAACATACACCCCCACTTTCCCGGTCTCCATTTGCACCGGTTCCTCATTTGTCCCAACGATGTCCGTCTGATGGGAAGTTTTTGACGCAAATACAAGCGCCAGCAGCGCTACCGTTGCGTTAATCGCGACCGCAACGTATGTTGCCGTCATCATGTCATACAGTCGCAATAAATAAAAACCCGCCAACAGGCAACCCAATACGGCTCCGGCAATATTCCCGGCGTAAAAAAGTCCCATCCATGATACGCCCTTCGGCGTCGATTTTACCCATCTGGCTATTGCAGGCAGCGTTGCTCCCATCAACAGCGTCGGCGGCAGCAGACATAATGCAGCCACCATGGCACGATGCCAAACGCCATGGCCTGTAAATCTCTCGTACACATTTGCCAAAAAAGGTAGCCCAAACAAAATGGCCAGGCCGAAAAGTCCAATGCCGAGTTCAAGATATGCATATACTTTCAAAGGGTGATGCCCGGCGGATATCAGACGCGGCAACAGAAGACTCCCCAGACACATACCGCCCATAAATACCCCGAGCAGAACGCCTAAAGAGATACCGGACGAACCAATTACCAGTTGCAGAAACTGCAACCAAACGATTTCATAGATAAGGGCAGCACAACCGCTTCCGACAAAAAGAAGCAGCAACCCAAGCAGATAACGTTTTGTAGCAAATTTGTTAATATTTTTCATGATATTCTATCGCTTGTTTAATATATGTCATAAGAAAAAGCAAATACCTGTTGATCAACCTATATCCAGCAGAATTTTATTCAATTCTTTTATCTCATCGCGTAGCTCGGCGGCATGTTCGAACTCCATATTCTTTGCCGCCTGTTTCATTTCCTTTGTCAGTTTCGCGATCAGCGCCGGCAGATCTTCTTCTTTCAACGGCGTGATTTTCTCATTAACCCCGCTGGGAACCGTGACGTAATCCGCCTCGTAAATGGAACCCAGCACATTACTGATGGATTTTTTAATAGATTCGGGCGTAATGTTGTTTTCCTCATTATATTGCTGCTGAATTTTTCGGCGGCGGCTGGTTTCATCCAGACAGGCCTGAATGGATTTTGTGATTTTGTCGGCATACATGATCACTTTGCCGGCCACGTTGCGTGCGGCGCGCCCGCTGGTCTGAATCAGAGAACGCTCGGAGCGCAGGAATCCTTCTTTATCAGCATCCAGAATGGCCACCAGCGACACTTCGGGAATATCCAGACCTTCCCGCAGCAGATTCACGCCGACCAGGACGTCGAACTCGCCCAGGCGCAAATCGCGAATGATTTCCACCCGCTCCAGCGTATGGATATCGGAATGAAGATAGCGCACCCGGATATCCAGACCGGAATAGTAATCCGTCAGATTCTCCGCCATGCGCTTGGTCAGCGTGGTCACCAACACCCTTTCATTCTTCTCGATTCTCTCCCTGATTTCAGCCAGCAGATCGTCAACCTGATGTTTGGCCGGCTTGACTTCAATTTCGGGATCCATCAAACCGGTGGGACGGATGATTTGCTCCACACGGGTACCTTGAGCTTTCTTGAACTCATAATCTGCCGGCGTTGCTGAGACATATATTCTCTGATTGGGCAGGGCTTCATATTCGTCAAAACGCAGCGGCCGATTGTCCAGCGCGGAAGGAAGGCGAAATCCATACTTCACCAGCGTTGCTTTGCGCGAACGGTCGCCGCGAAACATTCCTCCCAGTTGCGGCAGTGTCGCGTGGCTCTCATCAATGATAATCAGAGCATCTTCGGGCAGATATTCCATCAACGTCGGTGGCGGCTCGCCGGGCCTGCGTCCGGTCAGGTGGCGGGAATAGTTTTCAATGCCCTGGCAGTAGCCCATTTCTTCGATCATTTCCAGATCGAAATTGGTGCGCTGCTCCAGTCTTTGCGCCTCGAGCAGTTTGTTTTGTTCTTTATATTCAGCCAGCGTCACCGCCAGCTCCGCGCGAATGTCAGCCATCGCTCTTTGCAGATTCTCGCGCGAAGAAACATAATGACTGCCTGGATAAACAGCGGTTCTGGCTATCGCGCTGATTTTCTTCCCCCGTAACGGATCGATCAGAGCCATCGATTCAATCACATCGCCGAAGAATTCCACGCGCAGCGCCTGCTCGTCCTCGTAGGGCGGAAAGATTTCCACAATGTCGCCGCGCACGCGAAACGTGCCGCGATGAAAATCAATGTCATTGCGCTCATACTGAATTTCCACGAGTCTTCTTAAAAGCTCGTCGCGCGGAAATTCGCTGCCCGATTCCAGCTGCACAATCATGCCCAGATAGGCATCCGGCGAACCCAGACCGTAAATACAGGAGACGCTGGCCACGATGATCACGTCCCGCCGCGTCAAAAGCGCATGGGTCGCCGCGTGACGCAGCTTGTCGATTTCCTCGTTGATGGCTGAATCTTTTTCAATATAGGTATCGGTGACCGGCAGATAAGCCTCCGGCTGATAGTAGTCATAATAGCTGACAAAATATTCCACGGCATTTTCAGGAAAGAGTCCCTTGAACTCCTCGTACAACTGCGCTGCCAGCGTTTTGTTATGGGCGATAATCAACGCGGGACGCTGAACGCGCGCGATGACGTTCGCAATCGTAAAGGTCTTACCGGAACCGGTCACCCCCAGCAGGACCTGATGCTCCCGGTCCTCTTCCAGCCCCCTGACCAGACTGTCAATCGCCTGAGGCTGGTCGCCCGACGGCTCAAAACCGGTGATCATTGAAAATTCTTCCATAGCGTGTTTGACTATACATGCCTGCTGAAAAATGTCCAGCGGCAAGCAGATGCGATGTCCTTTTAATCACAAAGAACAGCACATGCGTCAACGGACGGGTTGCCGCCGATGATTAATAACCGGATTTATGGATGATCCTTTGATTATGCTTTGATGAGATAACTTGATCCCTGTTATACGAGCTGATATCCTTTCTCTTCAAACAGGGTCAGGCAGGCATCGACGACGTCTTCGTCGTATAGAATGCCTCTGTTTTTCCTGATTTCATCAAGGGCCGCGTCAATGCCCAGCGCCGGACGATAGGGACGGTGCGAAGCCATGGCTTCCACCACATCTGCGACGGCCATGATGCGGGACTCGATGAGAATGTCCTCCCCCTTCAGCCGGCCAGGATAGCCGGTGCCGTTCATCCTTTCATGATGCTGCTGAACAATTTTGGCCAGCGGCCAGGGCGATTCCACATTTTTCAGGATGTCGTACCCGATTTGCGCGTGTTCTTTCACCAGCGAAAATTCAAGGTTTGTGAGTCTGGTCGCTTTGGATAAAATTTCGGCGGGCACCGATAATTTTCCAATGTCATGAATCGTGCCAGCCATACGGATCCCTTCAATTTTATCATGGGGCAGCCCCTCTTCACTGGCAATAGCCCGGGCCAGATTGGCAACCCTCTTCTGGTGACCTGATACGTAGGGATCTTTGGCTTCCGACGCCATATTCAATACCTCTATGGTTGTTTTGATGGACTGCCTTAAATTTTCCAGAGTGGCCTTGAGTTTTTCTTCGGCCTGCTGGCGTTCGGTAATGTCCTGGTAAATCACATGAAACTGCTTGATGCCGCTCCAGAAGATTTGTTTGCGAAAAACGTGCAGGTGTCTTATTTCGCCGGTTTTTCTCACGATATTGATATCATATTCGGATGGTCCGAAATCTCCGCGCTGCCTCTTGTACTTGCGAACCTGATATTCGGCATAACTCTCCGGCGTATAGCGATTTTTAATGGGGGTTGCCTTGAGTTCTTCAACGCTTTCATATCCGTATATATCCAGAATCGCCCTGTTGGCGTAAATGGTTTCGCCCGCCGCCGTGGATATGCGCACGCCCAGCGGCGATTCATCAAGCGAGCGGCGGAAATTCATTTCACTTTCGCGCAAAGCAGTTTCTATCTGTTTGCGCTTGGAAATATTCCTCCCCTCGCCTAAAATGTATATTGCTTGTCCGTCTTCGTTCCGGATGAGACTGAATTTGCATTCGCCCCATATTGTCCGGTCTTTTTTGCTGATAAATTCCAGTTCCAGCAGACCGGCCAGAAGGCCATTCAAAACATCATCCCCGGTGGAGGGTGTCGAGGTGGAGAGCAGATCCCGGACAGCCTTACAGGATGCAGGCGTGATAATCTCATCCAGCAAGAGTTGCCCCTCCGCATCAAGTTTGCGCCCCAGCAATTTTTCCAGCGACGGACTGATGTAGGTGATCCTGAAGCCGGAATCCATCAGCCACACATAATCGCTCATGTGATCGGCAAGGAGACGGTATTGCTCCTCGCTTCTCTTGAGCTGTTCCTCCATCTTCCTGCGCTCGGTGACATCGCGAACATTCATGACATAGCCGGCAATGTCGGAATGGTTTAAAAAATTTCTTCCCAATCCTTCCAGATAAACGACTGACCCGTTCTTATGCGTAATGCGCAGGGTGTTCGGAAACAGGGTGTCCTCGTCTGTCAGAACAGCTTGAGCGAAATCCTCGGCGGCGCGCTGAAGATCATCCGGATGAATAAAGGCAAAGGCGCTCTTGCCGACCAGTTCTTCGGGTTTATAGCCGAGAAAGCGTTCGACGGAGCGGCTGCAGTATTTTATCTCACCATGCCGATCTGCAATAATGATGATATCGGAAAAGTTATCTGTAATCTCCCTGAAGTAATGCGCGTTCTCCTGCAGCGCTTCCTCCGCCTGCCGGTTCCATCCGGGTTGCTTCCCGGGGATATTGCCGTTTTTTTCCCCGCCATCATTTTTGTCTGCCATATCATCACCTCTCCATAACGTCTGATTACGGGTTAGCAACTTCCGGCTTCATCTGGACTATCCGCGTTTGATACGCATTCTCCCGGGCTATTGGACGGGAGCATATGATTCTCTCAGGATCTTGTTCTTTTTTAACACCAGGACTTTTTCGGGAGCCTTGTGTGCGAATTTTTCCGTGGACAGTGTCTTGCGCTGCTCACGATGAGGATGGGATGGTCCCCTCACGCCCTTCTCTTCAGCCAGCAAATGGGAGATCACGTTTTGCTCGTCACCATGGGTCAACAAGGGCTGCCGGAAATATCCTGAACCGTTGAGCCTGAATCCGGCAACCATGCTGCGCATCTGTTCGGACTGCGAGGACATTTCTTCAGCGGCGCTGGCGGATTCTTCGGCATTGGCCGCGGTCTGCTGCGTCAACTGATTGAGTTGTTCCACCGCTTTATTGACCTGGCCGATCCCGTGATCCTGCTGATCGGATGAAGCGGCAATCTCCGCCACAACCTGGCTGACTTTGTTGATTTTCTGCGTAATTTCCTGGAAGTTATCCAGTACTTCATAATTGATGCTCACGCCGTTTTCCGAGTTTTTCACCGATTCTTCGATAAGATTGGCTGTATTCTTTGCCGCTTCCGCGCAGCGCATAGCCAGATTTCTGACTTCTTCCGCGACAACGGCAAAGCCTTTTCCGGCATCACCGGCCCGGGCCGCTTCCACAGCGGCATTCAGGGCCAGCAGATTCGTCTGAAAGGCGATTTCATCGATGGTTTTCACAATCCTAGCTGTTGAATCCGACGAAATCTTAATCTTGCTGATCGCCGAAGACATCCGGTTCATGCTTTCGACACCCTTGTCGGCGCTTTCCCGGGCCTGATCGGCAATCTCCTTGGCCTCCCGGGCGTTACTCGCGTTTTGTTTGGTCATGGCGGACATCTCCTGCAGACTGCTCGATACCTCCTGTAAAGCGCTGGCCTGCAAACTGGCCCCCTGAGACAGGGACTGCCCGCCGCTGCTGACCTGCACGCTGGCGGAAGCGACCTGATCCGCCCCGATAGCCACCTGCTGCAGGGCGATTTCCAGATTTTCCACAGCCGAATTCAGCGATGCTTTGATCTTGGCATGATCGCCCTTGTAGGCGCCATTCATCCGGACAGTCATATCCTTGCCCGCGATCTTCTCCAGCGCTCCTGATGCTTCATTGATCGGAACCAGCACCGCGTCCAGCGTTTCATTGACGCCCTGAACGATTTCCTGATACGCGCCTTTGAAATCATGTTCTTTGCCGCGTATATCGAGTTTGCCTTCCTTCGCCATTTTGGTGAGTTCGTTCATTTCCTTGATCAGATTTTTGATCGTTTCTGTGAGCTGCTTCAGGGCCGGTGAAATCTCATCCTTATCGTCTTCAACCTTGACATCCACACTGACATCACCTTCGGAAATCTGCCGCATCGTTCCAATCACGACGTGCTGGAGGGTGTCGGCAAAGGCATCCATTTCTCTGGCCAGTTCCCCGATCTCATCGCGGCTCTTGATATTCAACCGGTTGGAAACATGGCCTTTGCCCAGCTCCTTTAATCCCCAGACAATCTTTCGCATCGGCTTTAAGGACCAGGAAACGACCAGCGCAATGGACACCGCTATGCCGACGATTAATCCCAGCATCGCCAGCGAGATCCACAGGATGGAGTTCCCGAAGATTTTGTCGATCATCGTCACGACTTCGTTTCGTGGAATTCCGGAATATAAAATGCCGACCACCTCTCCCCGGCTGTTGAACAGAGGTTTATAGAGCGTTATATAGGATTTGCCCAGAATCTTGGCTTCTCCGGTATAACTGCGGCCATTGATGATACTCTGGTACGCTTTACTGTCGGTGCCCAGTTTCGTGCCGTCAGCCCGCGTGCCGTCATCCTTTTTCACAGTCGTGACGACGCGGATAAAATCATTCCCTTCGCGGGCAAATATGGTCGCGGTGCTGGAGAAACGCTGCGATATTTTATCCACGACATTATAGCGATTGGTCAGCGGTTCAGAATTCTGGTCCACCAGAATGCCGCGCTGCAATTCCATCCGGCCGTATTCCCGATCCGCATCGTACTGAAAATTTTCCATCGCTGCTGAAAGCTTCTGTTCGAGCACATGATTGGCAACGACCGTTGCGGTTGACCTCAACTTTGAATTGGCAATATAAAGAACAAGAGCGGTAAAGACAATAATGGGAATCATGCTGAATAATATAATCTTGACACTGATACGCATAATATGCCTCCTTTCCGAACGTTGTAACGCTTGTCCAATGAACTTTTTCTTCGTTGACGCTTCCCTTTATTTATATTTTTTTGTTCCTCTGATAAAATTTCATGAATCCTGTCTTGATTCTCCGGCGGCATTTTTCATCATAATCACGTCGGAGGCGCCTAGCAATTTCTCGATGTCCAGCAGCAGGCGAACCCGGCCGCCGCTTCTGCACACCCCCAGCAGATAATCGGAATTCACATCCGCTCCGAAAGAAGGCGTGTTCTCGATTTCCCCCGGAAGCACATTCACGACCTCCATGACCCTGTCCACCAGAATCCCCATCATCCTGTCGGCCGTTCTGATGACAACGATACAGGTCTCATCAGTCATCTCTGTGCTGTCCATACCGAACTTCACTCTAAGATCCATGACCGGATGAATCTTGCCGCGCAGATTGATCACCCCTTTGATATAGCCGGACGTCAGCGGCACCGGGGTAATCGGCATCCGTCCGATAATCTCCTGGACTTTGAGAATTTCCACACCGTATTCTTCACTGGCCAGAAAAAAGTCCAGATACTTGCCGGCTCTATAATCGACATTCGATGACGGGCTGTCTTGAAAACTGGTTGCTTTATTCATGGTGGGATCTCCTTTGCGGAAATGTCAAAGCGAATAAATTTATAAAAGCCATTCGCTGCCGGGATAACGCTTGACTGACAAAAGACAGGTTGTGGAAAAACGCTTTTTCCACCGCATGGATGTGCTTGTTCAGCAATCGCTTGAGAACAGGAGACAGAGCAGAATATGATTCGTTTTCATATGAATGACCGGCGGCATCTTTTCAAGCAATCAACATGCAACACCAGTTTGTCAACTATGAGTAACAAAAAACTTGATTAGCTTAATGCACAAAGTGAGCCAAGCGATAAAATACTTTTTAATCAAATTATAAGTATATGGAATACATAATAAAAATAAAAAGATTTCGTTTGTTTATTAAGAATAGTTAATGAGGCAACATGACCCATTTGGTGACCCATATATCAATATATGGGTCATTTTGACTTTAAATGGGTCACCATGATACGATTAGTTCTGTGATAAACCGAATCTTTGCATTTTCCGAAAAAGTGTTTTTCGGCTGATTCCCAAGGCTGACGCCGTACGGTGGCGATGCCAGTTATTCTCAGACAACGCCTTCATAATATGATCTCTTTCCAAACTTTTCAGATTCATTGCTGATTCATCAGCCCGCACATCATTGTCCTGCGCCAGAGGCAGGGGACGAACGTCCAGGACATTCTGAACAATATCTTTGGCGCGCTTATTTTCCGGCTGCGAAACTTCCGTCGCCGGCTGCGAAGGCTTGGCTGTCTGAAAGCCCGTGAATTCCAGTTTTTTGAGCGTCAGGTAGCGGTGCAGGACGTTTTGCAGCTCGCGGATATTGCCGGGCCAGTCGTAGCTGAGCAGCGCGTCATGGACGTGCTCAGGCAGAGGCTCGTGATTGATATCGTAAAGTTCAAGAAAATGAGCGATGAGGAGCGGGAGGTCTTCTTTTCTTTCCTTGAGCGAGGGAAGATAAATGGGCAGAATGTGAATCCGGTAAAAGAAGTCTTCCCGGATGAGGCCTTTCCTGACCATATCATGAATGTTGCGGTTGGTCGCCGCGATAATGCGCACATCCGGTTTCCTGACGATATTCCCGCCCACAGGCGTGTAGCCGTCGCCGGCAACGGCCCGTAAAAGCTTAACCTGCATGCTCAGGCTGATTTCTCCGATTTCGTCCAAAAACATGGTCCCGCCGTCGGCTTCATCGAGATAACCGCGTTTGTCCATATGAGCGCCGGTAAACGCTCCCTTTTTGTAACCGAAAAATTCGCTCTCCATCAGCGTTTCCGGAATCGCTCCGCAATGCACCGTGACAAATTTTCTTTCGCTTCTATTGCTCGTCTCGTGGATCGCTCTGGCCACCAGCTCCTTTCCTGTCCCCGACTCTCCATAAATGATGACATTGTCATTGGTGACCGCTGCCTGAAGGATAAAGTCATAAACTTCCTGCATCACCTGGCTCTTGCCGATGATATCACAGAACCGGTAGCGTTCCCGGATGTAGGAGCGCAGGCGGATGTTTTCTTTCTGAAGATGCTCCCGGCTTTCCAAAAGCGCGGCTTCCGCCCTTTTCCTGACTGTGATGTCGGTGAAGGAGGCAATATACTGGCCGGCCTCCGGAATGCGTCCGATGCGAACCAGAACGTCGAATTTGGTTCCGTCGCAGTGGGCGATCTGGCATTCATGTTCGACCGGCTTGTCTTCCCGGCGGCGTGAAAAACACTGCATGAGCGCGTGGCGATCCAGCGACGTAATGAAATCCTCGAATTTCTTTACGCCTTCTATTTCATTTTTCCTGTAGCCGAGCATATCGGCAAAACGTTCGTTCACCATGAAAATCTGCTGGGATTCTTCCATAATCATCATCGGAAGGCCCGCATTTTCAAAGACACTTCGATAACGCTCCTTGCTTTTTCTGAGATCGAGCTCCACCTCTTTTCTTTTGGCAATATTGACGCCCATGCCGATCACATAGGACCTCCCGTTATAGACCACCATGTTACCCGTTAGTAAATACGGGAAAACATCCCCCTTCCGGGACACCACGTTCATTTCAAAGGACACGTGCCCATTTTGCTTCAACTCCTCAATGATGCTTTGCAGGCGGGGATGATCGTTTTGGGCCACGATATCATAGGGTCTCATCTTGAGCAGTTCCTCATCCGTGTAGCCCAATCCCGAAGATAGCATTTTATTCCATCGGAAAAAATGGCCGCTTTCGGCGTCGAACATAAAGAACGGGACGGTCAGACTATCCAGCGCCGAGCGGCTGAATGCATATTCCTTCCGGGCCGCTTCCTCCGCCCTCCTGCGCTCGGTCACATCGCGGACATTCATGATAAAACCTTCGATATCCGGATTGTTTAAGAGGTTTCTTCCAATACCGTCCAGGTAATATACCGATCCATCCTTATGGACAACACGAAAGGCGTTGTGAATGAGTGTGTCTTCGTCGGTTTGAATCGCCTGACTGAAATCCCTGAAAGCCCGTTGAACATCATCCGGATGAATGAAGGAGATCGTATCTTTACCAACGACTTCTTCCGGTTTGTATCCGATAAAACGTTCAAATGTGTGGCTGCAGTATTTTATTTTTCCCTTTTTATCGGTAATAATAAGAATGTCTGAGGAGTTATCGGTAATCGCTCTGAAATATTTTTCGCTTTTTTGCAGTTTCTCGATGGCTGCATCACGCTGGGCTTCGGCAAGCTTGCGCTCGGTAACATCGCGCTGCCTGATAATGATCGCTTCGACAACATTATCTTTAACCAGATTGCTGCCCACCGTTTCAGAAAAGCGCCAACTGCCATCTTTGGCTTTCAGACGCATTTCCCCCTGAAAAACGGGATTATTTGTCTCCGTAGCCAGTATTTTTAATTTATCGGCGGCCAATTCTAAATCATCCGGATGCACAAGCTCCAACCCACTGGCACCAATTCTTTCCTCAACCGTGTATCCCAGAATTTTCTCGACGGCTGGATTGATATAAGTCAAAACACCATTTGGATCCAAAACGATGATCATATCCAAAGAATGTTCCGCCAGAGCGCGGAATCTATTTCCTTCAAGCACTATTTTTTCTTCAGCTTTTCTGCGCTCCGTAATATCGCGCAGATTAGCGATGGCCGATTCCACCTCATTGCCGCGCCTGAGCGCACTGGCCATGATCTCGAATAATCGCCAGCTTCCATCCGTGTGGCGAAGACGCACTTCCGATCGGAAAACAGGTGTGTTGACGTCGTTAAATATTTTATTGAATTGATTTTTCATGGAATCCATGTCCTCAGGATGGACATTTTCAAAGGCGTTCGCGCCAAGTCTATCCTGAACACTGTATCCTTGCAGATGCGCCACCGGATTGATATAAGTGATCAGCCCCTGCCGGTTCACCATCACGATGATATCGGAAGACTGATCCGCAAGAGCCTTGAAGCGCTGCTCTTCCTGAAGTATTTTTTCTTCCGCCTTCTTGCGTTCGGTGATGTCCTTGCCGACTCCCAAAACAGCGGGCTTGCCCTCATAATGAATGACCGCCAGACTGATCAGGGCATCCACCACGGTCACTCCGTCCTTTTTAATCAACCGCAAGTCGTATTGACCGGGGACATCTTCACCTTTCATTCTCCGGATATGGCGATCCCTCACCATTGCGAGATCTTCAGGCGCGATCAGTTCTTCAATGCCCTTCCCTGTCAGATCCACGGCATTGTAATCCAATATCCTGGCAAACCCTTCATTGGCGTAAAGTATTTTTCCGTCCCGGATAATAAAGATAGCATCCTGGATGATTTGAAGCAGCCCCCTGTATTTCTCCTCGAAGGCTCCATAAATATCTGGTTGGTTCTCACTTGCAGGAATGTTTAGATTATTTTTCATTCTTTATTACCCTTAATTTAAGGTCACTGAAAAGATGACCGGTTGCTGTCCAAAGTTGCCGGAATATTGTTATATAGGATGGTAAAAATATATGAAGAATGATTTTTGTGTCAATACAATTCTGAAACAAGATTATAGAGCTGTGCCTAGACGTTGCAAAAAGGTGAGGCCGTATGAACATACCGGAAGTGAACATCGTCCGTTAAATCATATGATGTTCTCCTTTTTCAACGCCTCGACATCCGCTGCGGACATGCCGAGAATTTCCTGATAAACGTCCAGGTTATGCTGGCCCAAGTCGGGAGCAGGCGCGTTGATTTTTCCGGGTGTTTCGCTGAGCTTGATTGGAATGCCGGGCGTCGGTATCGAACCGTATTGCGGATGCTCGATATCCAGATACATATCTCGCGAGGCCAGTTGAGGATCGCTGTTGACCTGCTCGATATTTTTCACGATGGAACAGGGTATCTTGCATTCTATCATGGCTGCTTCGACTTCGGCGGCGGTGCGCTGCGAAAACCATTCCTTGAATAGCGCAAGATAATCATCCCTTGATTTGATGCGCTCGACAACGTTCGCAAATTTTGGATTTTGGGTTGTGAAGTCCGGCTTATTCATAATTTTGAGCATCGCGTCGTCCCATTGCCTGTCAGTCAGCATCACAATGGCGACATATCCGTCTTTAACCGGATAGGAATACCAGCAGGGAAAGGGTCGTTGTTCACCGGTGATAACATCATCCATCGGTTCGCCGATCGTTTTTTCGATATAGTCCCGGATCGGTTCGGCGCTCTTGGCGTCCAACGCTCTAAAGTTGTGGAAGTACATTACGTCCTGCATCGAAATATCGATAAGCTGACCGCGGCCTGTTTTTTGCCGGGCGAGAATCGCTTCCAGTATGCCGATGGCGGCGTAAGCGCCGCTGACAAAATCTCCGAAAAATACACCCGGCGTCATGTGCGGCGTTTTCTGGGCAAACATAATGCCGCCGCTGGCCTGCGCGATTAAATCAAACGCGACACGATCTTTATAGGGGCCGGTTCTTCCGAAACCCATAATCGAGCAGTAAATGATCCGCGGATTGCGCCGCTGATGCTCCTCCCACGTCAAACCGAATTTATCCATCATTCCCGGGGCGAAATTCTCAATGACGACATCCATCTTCTCAATCAGTTTCCAGTAAATTTCTTGTCCCTTCGGGTTGCGCAGATCGAGGGTTATCCCCCGTTTATTGCGGTTCCAGTTCGACAGAGCGCGATCGAAACCGGCTATCGGCGACAGCATCAGACGCATGGTTTCACCCCAAATAGGTGTTTCCAATTTGATCACGTCCGCTCCCATATCGCCGAGCAGTTGAGCACATCGGGGACCGGATAGAAATTGCGACAAATCTAAAACCTTTAATCCTTCCAGCGGTTGCATGATAAATTCTCTATTTCCTTTTCCTGAAGTTGTTCTTTGCGCAATATTATTGATCGGGGCTTCAATGACCGGTCCAGCCATCATCTTTCGATATTGCGGCCGCTGCTTCGTTTAAAATTCGCAGGCCACTCCGCCCGGTCTCATACAATCATCAACCGTATCATAGGAGGGCTGTTTGAAAAAGAATCCGGTCACATCCGTGCCGTCTCCTTCATGATCTTCATAGTGATATTTTGAAGCAAAAATATACGAAAACAATTCATTCTTGAAAGTAACAACCCTTGTCCCCGATCCCGTCTGCCTCAACAAAACACCATCGTTCTGTCCGGTGCCACTATCCATCAGCAGGGCGCTGATTCTTTTCATGGTATGCGTAACATTTCCGTTCACGTTCATGCTACCCAACTCAATATAGTTTAATTTCCGTGTGTCCGCGTTAGCTAAATTATCAAATCCCAAATCCAAATAAATTCCACTGGCCGTTATCAGGGAGTCGTCCCCGGTCGCATTGATATTTCCGATCATAAAATTCTCGTGATCCTGATCCCACCCCCATTGCATGACATCTACAGTGCCGCCCTGCCAACCATGGCGGTAACCGTGCCTTTGACCCTCGATAAACCCGGTGGCCGCGACATCCATATCCAGACTGATGCGGATAACATTCGTGCTGCCGGTATTATAGTGCTGGTAAACATTATAATTGCCGGTATCAGCGGACCACCACCCACCAGTGTAATGCGTCGTACCCGGTATATCTGATTGGGAGATCACCGTCGGCGTGGTCCAGAACAGATCTGTTGCGGCGAACTGCTCTATTTTGAAAAATGCCTGAGCGTCAATGTCAGCCAATTCGGCATCGGTCATTTTTTGGGGTTTCATACTGGGTTTTGCGGGCGCATAACCAACGAATAAAGAGAGCAATAAGAATGAGGCACATGCAAAAAAAGCAACAAATATTTTACTATACAATAAATACCGCACGATCGTCTGTATTAATAAAATTTTCATGAAGAAATGAACTCCCCACTATGGTTCACTCGCAGCCAAAACAATTCCTGCCGTTAACATCCCATCTATTCAGGTCAAATTAAGAAACTGTAATACGCAGATCCCTATCAAATTCATTTTAATATCCTTAACTTATTGTGCGATACAGCAGCATCCGACATCATTAAGATAAATTGTTTTGCATTAAGCAAAATATGTACCATTTTCAAAATATGGACACAATCACTATAAGTAATTAAAATATAAGATAAATATGTATTGGACTACACAAAAAAAATTGCCACCATATGGGGCAAGTTTTTTCATATTGCCCCATCATTCATTAATTACCTTTTTTATCAATATCTTATCAATGAGAATGATATGCCCCATGTGAGGCATTTTATAGTTTAGCAATAAATAATTTCATGTTTTCAGACTTTTGTTATTTGTTTCGTGAATAGGCCCGGTTGCCAATTATCTTCAGAATGATGGATGAAGCAGGAAAAGGCTTTTGAGAAGAATGCGAGTAAGAAAAAAAGACATCAAGAACAGCAGGTGCGCATTAATTATGACGCGCTGACCGCTCACCTAGATAAGGTAAGTGACGATTTGATCGGCAGCGCCATCTGCATCATATAAAGAAATGACGCTATGTTGATTGAGGATAAAGAAGATTTACCAGAGTCCGAACCAGTGCTTACTGCCCGCCAGCCAAATAAGCGATATGATATACCCCACCAGGACTGCCGTGGCGATTTTCTCCGTCATAGTCATTGGCTGATCCTGCTGTTCATTATTTTCGGCATTTTCGGCTGCCGGCTGCTGTTTTTGAGTATCGTCAGCCAAGTGATTCACCTCCATCATTTTAAACTTTTTTCCCATATATACGGAAACATGGATAATTGTCAACTTTTACGTGATTATCAAATTACCATTGCGAGAAAGTTTCCCTTTCAAATCAATGCCTACTTTTTGATCAGCGCTTGATAGACATACCCATTAACGGGATTCATCGTAAGACCACCGACAGGCTCCCATCCATCTTTCATTAAATCATTCACTTTTTTCTCCAATACCTTAATAGCGGTTTCAGTTGTCCAGGCGTTGCTGGTAACAATCTTATACTCCATCCCTCCCCCCTCCTATGGCTTGATGCTCAAAGTCAATTTAATGTTTCTTAATTGGTGCCTGGGGTCGGAATCGAACCGACACAGCCTCAAGGACCGAGGGATTTTAAGTCCCTTGCGTCTACCAGTTCCGCCACCCAGGCATATGAATTCAAATCGGGAAGCAGTGGGCTTATATTATTTTTGCCTGACAGTGTCAAGGTCTTACTGATGACTTCTTGTCATGACATTCTTTTTGTTTCTTGAAGACTTTGCGGCTTATATGATAAGCATAATCAATCAGTGAAAAAGGAAATGGATTATGCAGGAAGTTGATTTAATCATCACCGGAGCAAAAGCGCTTTTACTCGATTCTCAAAACACCCTTCTGGACCGGGCTGCTGTCGTCAGTAACGCGGACCAGATCGTTGCTGTTGGTCAGTCTGATCAAATTTTAAAAAAATATAAGGCAAAAAAAATGATTGCCGCTGATCATTCACTGATCATGCCCGGTTTCGTCAATTGTCACACCCATGCTGCCATGACCTGCTTTCGGGGCATTGCCGATGATCTGGAGTTAATGGACTGGCTCAATAATTATATTTTCCCCGCCGAAGCAAAAAATGTAAATCCGGAGTTGGCCTACTGGGGTTCGCTTCTGGGCGCTGCGGAAATGATTAAATCCGGCACGACCACTTTCTGCGATATGTATATTTTTGAAGATGAAACCGCACGCGCGGCTAAGGTTGCGGGCATCCGCTGTCTTATCGGCGAAGTGCTCTTTGATTTTCCCTCACCCAATTTCAAAACGCCCGAAGAAGGCCTCGCCTGCACAAAAATGCTCCTTGAAAAATGGAAGGGAGATTCTCTGGTGAACATCATCATTGAACCGCACGCGCTTTATACCTGTTCCAAGCCATTGCTGACAGAAGTGAAAAAGATGGCCGAAGATTATCATGTACCGATAGGACTTCATCTTCTGGAAAACGCCGCCGAAAAAAAGCAGCTTGAAGAAAAATTCGGGAAAGGCGCCGTCTCCTTTCTGAAAGACATCGGCTATCTCGATGAAAAACTGATCGCGTTTCACTGCGTTTATTTTTCTGATGAAGACATGAAGATGTTCGCCGAACACGGCTGTAAAATCTCCCATAATCCGGCCAGCAACATGAAGCTAGCCAGCGGTGTGGCGCCGGTTCCTGAAATGCTCAAAGCCGGCATTACTGTGGGCCTCGGAACCGACGGTTGCGCGAGTAATAACAATCTGGATATGATCAAGGAAATGTCCACGGCGGCCAAACTGCACAAAGTCACCCGCCTTGATCCGACAGTCCTGGACGCGCAAACGGTTGTGCGCATGGCCACCATCGATGGCGCGAAGGCGCTGGGGATGGACAGGAAAATTGGTTCTCTGGAAGCGGGTAAGAAAGCCGATATCATCCTTATCGATTTGAACAAGCCGCATCTGACTCCGCTTTACAATGAATATTCACATCTTGCTTACGCGGCCAGCGGCGCTGACGTTGATACGGTGATCATCAACGGTAAGGTGGTCATGGAAAACCGCCGATTGCTGACCATTAATGAAGAAGAAGTGATGAGTAAAGTAAGGGAAATTGCTCAGAAGGTTAAAGAAAGCCTTAGAAAGTAAAGGAGACTCTATGAAAGTCAGCCATTATCTTCAACTTAATTTGATCATTGCTTTGATCATGCTGATTCCTCTCATCTCCTTGGCAACCGTCAGGGAGGTAATCCTCTTTCCCCATTCGGCAAAAATATCGGAAACAACCAAAATTCATCCTCAATGCGATAAAGGAAAATGTAAGGCCACTATCATGCTGCCACCTCAGTCTGATCCGGAGTCCCTGGTTGTTACACTTGCGCCGCAGAGTCCGTCAAAAATTGAAGACGTGCTGGTAAAATCGGTTCAGGTTCAGGATGAAGCGAGAATTACCGAATTACGCAAGCAACTGACAGCAGCCGAAAATGAAAGAAAAGCGATAAAGTCAAAATTGCAGGCTTTGGAAGCGCAGATTCAGTTCTGGGAGGCGCAAACCAAAACCAAAACAAAGACCATCGCGGATTCCTACAAATTGGCAGACGCTATCGGCAAAAATATTCAAAAAGCAGGGATGGACAAATTTTCAGCGGAAACGCAATTGGAAAAAGTTGAGAAAAACATCAAAAAACTCCAGGACGATTTAAATCAGGCCGCGGGCCATAAAGAAACGGCGTGGGAAATCACTTTATCGTTATCAGTCTCTCATCAGAATGAAATATCCCTGTCCTACACTTATCTTCTGGCCGGCTGCGGCTGGCTTCCTCTTTACCGTCTTGAAGCTCTGCCCGCCAATAAAAGCGTTGCTTTTTCCTGGGAAGCAGACGTGTGGCAGTCTTCAGGCGCCGATTGGAAAAATGTGCAGGTGAGTTTGGCCACGCTCCAACCTGTCATCCATGTCAACCCTCCTGAGATGCCGGAATGGATTATCAAACCCCGCAGACTTTACAAAGCGGCGCGAAGCAAGGCAGAGAATGCCACCCCACTGGCGCAGACAGAAGCCGCCGCGGAAGAAGAATCCATCGCCTTAAGTGCGGCGCCCGTGGAAACCCCGAGCACAACCTATTCAACCTGGTCACTCGGACAGAAAAACATTACCGCCGGAAGCAAGCAGCGTTTGCAAATAAAAAATGAAACATGGCCTGCCGACTTTGTTTTTCTGGCGCGTCCGGCTCTGAATCCGCAGGCTTTCGTCCGCGCTCAAATCAAGCTGGATAAGCCGGCCGATATTCCTACCGGAAAGGCAATGTACGTTATAGACGGAGCGGTGTTAGACAAACGCGACTTTTCCTTTTCCGGTTCTGATGGAATGCTTTTTTTCGGAACAACCCCGCTTATTTCCGTTACCTCAACGACAATAGCAGACCAGTCCGGAGAAAAAACGATTTTACAGGACAAACAAACCCGCAGTTGGCAATGGCTGATTGAAGCAAAGAACTCCGGTAATACGGATGTTAAACTCCGCATCGAAGAACCGGTGCCCCAGGCGCGCAACAAAAAGATTAAGTTGAGTTTCCGGCATAATCCGGAACCATCAGAAAAAGACCATGCCAAATTTGTCTGGCTGCTGGATGTCCCCGCCGGACAGAAAAAAACCATTCAGAACCATGTTGAACTGGAGGCGTCAGCTGACATGAACATCGATTTCGGCTGGCGGTAAAGGCTTAATAAAAAGGACTACTCGTACTCGTCCAGATATCTCTCGATATATTCGCTGACGCGTTCTTTGGGCTGAAAGATTCCGAAATGACCTTCGCAGAGAATATCGGCATCCAGAGCCAGTAATTTCTGCATGGATTTCTTCCATGCTTTGATATCCGAATCAAAGTCTCTGTGAAACGGCCCGTGAATATCCTGCCCGAAAAGCACCCTCTTCCCCACCCTATCCAGATAAAGAGAAATTGAACCGGGTGTATGGCCGGGAGTATGCAGGCAATGCAATTCTTCACCACCAAACTTTAATATCTCATGGTCGCCTTTGAGTTTTTGATCCACGGACGTCGGAGGGAAAGTCGTACTGTACCAGTTGGCCGCCGTTTTACGGGAATCGCCACGTTCCACAGCATTGGCATCCAGTTCGTGAATCATTATTTTTGTTCCGAATTGTTTTTTAAAGAAAGGCGCCGAGCCGATGTGGTCGATATGGCAATGCGTCAGAATTAAATTAGAAACACTGGCGGGATTCAAACCAAGCATCTCGATATTGCGGACAATCTGAGAGGAACTTCCTCCGGCACCGGCATCAATCAGAACCAGGTCTCCGGCAAAATCGATCAGATAAATCGCCGCATCGTCGGCTGCTGTTATTCCCGGCCCGCCGATTAAATAAACGCCGCTGATGATTTCTTCCGTATTCTTTCTCATTAATTACCAATTATTGAAACGCAGTCGTTTTCCTAAAGTGTTTTAATAATATTTTCCAGTCTCTCTTTTATATCATTTTCCCCTGAAGCATCGGAAAAGTCATTCAACCACTGCCTGATATAAACAAAATCAAGATTTGGCATCCTTAAAATTATGCTCCTGACATCCTCAAGGTCGCGCGATCTTCCGGCTACTATTTTATGGATAATGACATCCTCAGGCGCGGCAAAGCATACGTTTCGGTCAATTATCCTGACTCTCCTTGCCCTCGCTATGGCCTGACGTTCATAAGGAGAAAAAGAGAAAATAAAATCAATCCGGATTCCTGTTTCCTCATGTATGACGGGCAAAACCATTGTTTTGCGGACAAATTCTTCTGTTTTTTCGGGCAATATTTTAAGCTGAAGATTATTGGCAAGAGTAATAATGTTTGTCAGCTTATCAATATCACGTGTTAATCTTGGCTCACCTTACAGCAACACCGCTTGACCGCCGATAAGCATGTAAGGAATTTCACAACGCTCAAGTTCCTCACTGATGGAACAGATTATTTCTTCGAACATAAATTCAATATCCTCACCATCTTGATATCCGTTTCTATTTCCGCCAGCGGATCTTTAAAAGGTATTACTCCCAGATTCACGGCTTCCTGCCACAAGGCGGAAAAGATGTTGAAAGCCCTCTGCGGTGGAAGCGGGCCTTCCTTGCGAGATAATGCGTCCTCCAATTCTCTTACAATCTGACTATTTTTTATCACGACAATCTCTTTATTTTTTATTGTTCTTTACGGTTGAAACGTGCCGATTAATTCATTGACGTCTTTTATCTTACTGTCGATAAGATAATCTTTTATTCCTGCGAGGATTTCCATTGTGGCGCGAGGATTGACAAAATTGGCTGTGCCGATCTGCACGGCCTTAGCCCCCACAATCAGAAACTCCAGCGCATCTTCAGCCGTCATAATGCCGCCGATGCCGATGACCGGCACGGAAACTTTCTGGACAACCTGCCAGACCATCCTCAGCGCCACCGGTTTGATTGCCGGTCCGGATAATCCGCCGGTAATGTTTTTCAGGTGAGGTCTTCTGGTTTTCAAATCAACGGACATTCCCGTCAGGGTATTGATTAATGATACGGCATCAGCGCCTGCTTTTTCGACTGCAAGAGCGATAGATGTTATATCCGTCACATTGGGGGTCAGTTTAACAATAACGGGCAAAGATGTTTCATTTTTGACGATGCTTGTCACTTTTGCGGCAATTTTCGGATCGGCACCGAAACTCAGTCCGCCATTTTTGACATTTGGACAGGAAATGTTCACTTCCAGCGCGTGCACGCCCTTTGCGGCACTGAGCCGTTGAGCCACCTTTTTATAGTCATCATAAGTTTCGCCGTAGATGTTGGCGATCACGGCCACATCGCATTTCCGCAGGAAGGGAAGCTTCTCATCGATAAAAGCATCGACGCCGACATTCTGCAAACCGACCGCGTTCAGCATGCCACCGGTAGTTTCCATAATGCGGGGCGGCGGGTTTCCCAAACGCGGTTTGAGTGAAAGACCTTTGACAACAATGGCGCCCAAGTTGTTTAAGTCGATATAACCGGCATATTCTTCCCCGTAACCGAAAGTACCCGATGCGGTCATGACCGGATTTTTTAATTTTAACGGCCCGATCTGAACAGCCATTTTAGGAGATGTTTTTGCTTTCACGGTCATGATGAACTAATCCCAGATAATATCATTTAAATCGAAAACCGGTCCGTCGCTGCAAACCCGCTTATAACTCATAGCGCCTTCTTTATCTTTGATGGCTACCGCGCAGCCCATGCAGGCGCCGGTGCCGCAGGCCATCCGCTCTTCCAGCGAGACCTGACAAATGAACTTGCTTTTATTCAAGACTTCCGCCAGAGCTTTCATCATTCCCCGGGGGCCGCAGGCGAAAATGGAGGTGTCTTCGGGCTTAAATTGCCTGATATCCTTTTTGAAAATCTGCGTGACAAAACCTTTTTCGCCAACGGTTCCGTCATCCGTGCAGACATTCATGTCGCTGCACAGCCTGTCCACTTTTTCCAGTCCCACAACGGCTGAAATACTCTGAAACCCCGGATACATAATCATCTGCGAAGAAGAAATCTCGGATTTGCTGCTCAGACTTTCAATAAGCATCGAAAGAGGAGCGATGCCGATTCCTCCGGAAATGAAAACGATATTTTTTCTGACAGACGTTGTATCAAAGCCATTGCCCAGCGGCCCGTTGATTTCGACCTGAGAGCCTTCAATCAAGCCGGCCAGAATCTGCGTTCCCTTCCCCACAACACGGTAGAGCAGATCAATCGTGCAGAAAATTTCATTGCGGGAGAAAGAATAAATGCTGATGGGACGGGAAAGAAATGGATCATTCAATCCGGCGATGCGAATCATCACAAACTGGCCCGGCACAGGATTGTCAAAGGAAGGCGCCGTGCGCAGCTTCATCAGGAAGCAGTTTTCCTGCACTTCCTCATTTTCAAGAACCTCTCCAATATAGATATTTCCGGCCATCTGCCACCTTTTCTAGTTGACATCCGCCCACATAATCAGGGCATCTTCACGGGTATCCGTATAATAATTCGGTCTGACCCCTTTTACTACAAAACCGCATTTCCGGTAAAGCTTTATTGCTGCGGCATTGGATTCTCTGACTTCGAGCGTCTGAAAGAGAACTTCATTTTGTCTGGCAATTTCCTTCATCGTCTCCATCAGCATCAAGGCCAGTCCTTTTTTTCGGTACTTTTTTTCCACAGCGAGATCATGTAGATGCGCTTCATCCGCCACCAGCCAGAAAATGATATAGGCGGCAACGACCATCTTGCCATCATCATAAATGCGCGCGCAAAAACACCGGGAATGCTCACACGCCAGTTCTCTTTCGAACATCCCAATGGTCCAGGGCGTGGAAAACGATTTCTGCTCTATCGCCAGGACGGCGGGAAGATCGGCCTTTTTGACAGGATCAATGGCAACGCGCGCGGGAACATTTTGCTCAGACATGAAAATATTCCAGAATGGTCGCCACGATTAAAAATATGGCGCAGACGATGGGAATCGAACTGCGAAGCTTCAGCATGTTGATCGCCACGGCAATTCCGAGCAGCGGCAGAAAATAATAGGTTAAGGAAAGGGCATTGAGCAATGTTCCATTGAAGCGCGGATAGATCCAGACAACCACAGGAACCAGAATCACCAGAAAGGTGAAAAGGCATAAGGCATATAAGGAAAATATCTTCAGCAGGCCAAGATAACTTTTTCTTTCGATGGATTTGATGTTGTTTTGTTTCGCGTCTTCCAGCGCCTGATCGGAAAGCGCGTCGTTGGATTTGATCACCAGAATGCACGCCTGTTTGGCGACCATCCCGCAGGGAAGCGCTAAAAGAACGCTCAGAGCGATCAGCTGGGGAGGCGTCGTTCCCAGATGAGCTCCGGCAACGGCGGTGATGGCAACGGCCACAACAGCGGCGATGGAATCATTGGGAGGGATATAGGTTCCCAGCGGCAGACGATCCACCCAGATCAGCTCGATGATCGCCCCGATGATCAATCCGGCGTAGAGATTATTCAGCAGGAGACCCATCACCGGAGCAATAATGACCGGCCGGGAAATCATCGTTTGAACAAAAACGCGATCCAGACAAAGAAGACTTCCGCAGATGGCTATCAAAACAATTTCCGTAAACATGCGAACCTATTTTTTAGGCCAGTAATCCTTCAGGGCTTCTCTTATATTGACCGGTCTGCCTTTCGGCACTACCTGCAGTTCGACAAACACGCCGGTCTCCTTCAGGAGGTCTTCCAGAATGGTGATTTCATTATCGCACAGAAAGACTGAAGAAGAACAGCAGACCTTGTAGTCGTTATTATGAACATTACCGATATTCAATCTGTCAAAACGGAATCCGCGTTTAAAAGCTTCGCAGGCATCGGCAATGCAGCTGAATAAAACGATCGTCTTCTTTCCGCTGCCGTGACTATATTTGTAATGCTGAATAAAATCATCCACTGAACTGATGATCACGTCAACGTCGCTGGGCACCGCCATTTTCATGACCGTTTCCAGAAAGGGATCAGCGGCCACCTTGTCATTGACAACAATGATGCATCTGGCGTTGATGAAAGGAACCCACGCTTCCAGTATCTGACCATGGATCAGTCGGCCGTCCACCCTGACCAAAGCTATATTTAAATCCTTCGCCAAATGGAGCTCCTTTACAACATCCTGCAAAACGCAACTGTTATCTGGCGGCTTTTTTGCTCAAAATCTCGCTGGCCAGCATAATATTTTTTTCGCCGTAACTTTTAATCAGACAGGCAAAATCCCGCAACGTCATATTCTCTTTTGCCTCGGACAATTTCAGCATCATCGGCAAATTCACGCCGGTGAGCACTTCGACTTTCCCTTCTTTCATAAAAGAAAGTGAAATATTGGAGGGCGTCCCGCCAAACAGATCGGTCAAGATCAATACGCCATGGCCTTTATCCAGTTTCTTAATCGCGCCGCTGATTTCTTTTTTCAATTCCTCAACGTCTTTCGTCTGGTCAATACAGATATGCATTATATTTTCCAGCCGGCCCTTGATCAGCTCGGCTGATTTGATCAGTTCGTCTCCCAGATTGCCGTGCGTGGTAATAAGTGTTCCAAACATGATGATCCCCCTTCCAAACGCTTTGAGGCCATGGCGATGCCGCCTCAATCTTCAAATTGAATTGGTACTAATGGATTGCACCATAATTGTCAAGGTTTATGGAAAGATCTGAAAAATCATCTTGACAGAACGGATTTTTTTCTTAATACTCGTACACAAGTAAATTGCATACAAGGATATTATGATGCAGGAAACAGATTGTATCTTCTTTCAACTGGCCAAAGCCAATCAGCTCGCCAGCCGTTTTCTCTCTCAAAAGGTCTCCGAATTAAACCTCACCCCGGTTCAGGCCCTGGTCCTCGGATTTCTAAATCAGGAAGATCAGATCACATCCGCTGAACTTGGGAAAAAAACCGAGTTGGACAGCGCGACGCTCACGGGCATTCTGGATCGTCTGGAGACGGCCGGCTTGATTGAACGTAAAAGCAATCCCGACGACCGGCGCTCCATTCATATTTATTTAACGCCGAAAGGTAATGAGCTAAGCAGGGAAGCAATCGGGGCGATCGTGACCGCTAACGTTGAATTTTTACAGGTTTTAACAAAGGAGCAGAAGCGTCAGCTGTTCGAAATCATCAAAAAGCTACGTCTTACACCCCGCGCTGATAAAGGCGGAAGAAAGGAGGAGTGATGAGTACCATACATAAAACCGGGTGCGTTCTGTGCGCACAGAATTGCGGTCTGGAAGTCGAAGTGGAAGACAACCGCATCGTCAAGGTGAAGGGCGACAAGAGCAACGTCAAGAGCGAAGGCTATGTCTGCCGGAAGGGCATGAACATCGCCTATCACCAGCACAATGCCGACCGCCTGAAATATCCCCTGAAAAAAGTTGGCGATAAGTTTGAAAGGATCTCCTGGGAGCAAGCCATTGATGAAATCGCAGCGAAGCTCAAAGACATCGTCGGCAAGTACGGCCCCAAATCCTTCGCCTATATGGGTGGCGGCGGCCAGGGCTGCCACTTCGAGGCGGCCTTCGGCGTGCGCCTGATGCGCGGTCTGGGTTCTCGCTATCATTACAGCGCCGTGACTCAGGAATTCTCCGGCATGTTCTGGACGTTCGGCAGGATGTTCGGCCGCCAGCCCGTTTTCCCGGAAATTGATTCGCATGAGACGCACTATCTTCTGGTCTTCGGCTGGAACGGCATGGAGAGCAATCAGATACCCCAGGCGGCAAAAGAACTTCAGCGAATCGCCAAAGACCCGGAAAAAATGCTCGTGGTCATCGATCCGCGTCTCTCCGAGACAGCTAAAATAGCCAACCAACACCTGCGCATCAGGCCGGGAACAGACGCCCTGCTCATGCGGGCGATGATCGCCATCATTCTTCAGGAGGGGTGGGAAAACAAAGACTACATCGCGCAGCATACCTCCGGCTTTGATGAAATAAAAAATCTGTTCACGAATTTCGACGTCCGCGCGGCCGTCAAGACCTGCAACCTCGACTACGATCAGATACGGGAAATCTGCCGTCAGTTTGCCACACGCAAATCTTGTCTGCGCTATGATCTGGGCCTACTGATGAACCGCCACAGCGCCGTTTCATCATATCTGGCCAATATACTTCTTGCCGTCTGCGGTCGGATCGGTGTTCGCGGCGGCAATGTGTTTCATGGAGTATTGATGCCGCTGGGCAGTCATTCCGATGAGCGTGATCCCAAAGCGGTGCGCACCGTGACAACGAACTTTCCTCCTGTCATGGGCTACTACCCGCCCAACGCCATTCAGGAAGAGATCCTCTCGGACCACCCGGAGCGCATCCGCGCAGTTTATGTATGTGGAGCAAATCCTCTGCGTTCCTATGCAGACACGACTGCTTATGAGCAAGCTTTTAAACGTCTGGATCTTCTCGTAACGGCGGAGATGGTTATGTCGGAAACAGCTGCCCTCTCCCACTACGTCCTTCCCTCCCGTTCGGGCTACGAATCCTGGGACGGCACCTTCTTCCCCATGACCTTTCCCGGTATCCACTTCCAGATGCGGCGTCCCATTGTTGAACCGGAAGGCGAACCTCTGGAGCTCGGAGAGATCCATCTGCGCCTGGCGGACAAGCTCGGTCTGATCCCGCCCATCCCGGAAAAACTCTACAAAGCAGCCGAAGAAAGTCATGCCGCCTTCGGACAAGCTCTGATGGAATACGCAATGGCCGAACCGCAAGCCATGAAAGCCATGCCGTTTGTTCTGGGTAAGACACTGGGCAAAGCGATGGGCTCGGTACATCGGGCCGCTCTCTGGGGCATGCTCCAGACCGTGCCCAAACCCTTCCGCAAGAATGCCGCCCGCGCCGGATTCACGCCGGGCATGGAAATGGGCGAAGAACTGTTCCAGAAAATTATCGACCACCCCGAAGGGATTTGGATCGGGCTGATGGATCCGGTGGAGAACCTCGCCAATGTCCGGACAGAGGACGGAAAAATCAACCTCGTTATTCCCGAGCTCCGGGCGGAACTGGAAAATCTTGATTCGGAACACGAGGAAGTGGAACTCGCGCCAGATCCCGCGTATCCCTTTATCCTCATGGCCGGCAGGCATTTCAAAATGAACGCCACCACCCTGATGCGCAACCCTGCATGGAACGAGGGAAAACGCTATTCCACCTGCATGATGCACGCCGAAGACGCCGCGGCGCTGGGCGTTAAAGACGGTCAGATGGTGCGGGTAACTACCGAGGCGGGTTCCGTGGAAATCGAAGTGGAAGTGACGGAAATGGCTCACAAGGGTCACGTCGTCATCCCACACGGATTCGGCCTCATTTATGACGGCAAGGCCTACGGGGTAAATGTCAACCGTCTGACGAAGAACACAAACCGCGACTGGATTGGAACACCCATGCACCGTTTCGTCCGCTGCCGGATCGAAGCTGTGTCACGAAACAACTAAACGTTCTGTCTTTCAACATGGAGGATACCTATGAACATGCCTGACGCGCTCAAGAAATATGCTGAAAGACTCGGATTCCCCGGCTCGGAGACAATGGCGAAGATATTCGCCATCCTTTATAACGATGCGGACAGCATCGCCGTTGCTGAAGCCTTGCCGGGCTCTGTGGCAGACATTGCAGCCAGGACGGGCCTGAGCGAAGAACGGGTGCTTCAGGTCGCGCAGAAGCTGCTGCGCAAAGGAGCCATCAGCCGGGTGCTGGCCAAAGGAGACTATTACCGTCTTTTCCCGGCCATGATCGAGCTGCGCGATGCGGTGGTCATCGTACCGGACTGCCCCGAAGAGCTCTTCGCGCTTTGGGAGATCATTATCAAAGACGAAATGCCCGGGATCGTGGCCCTTTTTAACAAGCTGAAGCTGACGCCCATGCTCCGGGTCATTCCGATCGAGGAAACCGTGGAAAATTCCTCTCGCGTCCTCGACGTCGACTCAGCCCGGCAAATCATCCGCTCAGCCAAAGTCATCACGGCCATCCCCTGTCCGTGTCGCACGCAGGCACAGCGTTTAGGTAAAGCGAAGGACTGCATCGCACCCAAAGGTGTGAATCTCTGCATGCAGATCAATGGTTTTGCCGAAGCGACCATCGACCGCGGCGTTGGAGAGGTGCTGAGCACCGAGGAAGCATTAAGACGGCTTGCCGTCGCGGAGGAAGCAGGCCTTGTTCATACGGTGCGCAACAACGTCAAGGAGGATATGTTCATGTGCAACTGCTGCTCCTGCTGCTGCACGGCTATGTTCCTCCACAATCAGGTGGGCTACGATGCATCGTTTGCGCCCTCCCGCTTTCTGGCGCAGGTCGATGCGAGCAACTGCACCGGCTGCGGCGCGTGCGAAGAGAAGTGCGCATTTAAAGCCATCACCATCGAAGACACGGCCCTTATTGACCGCAACAAATGCATGGGATGCGGCAATTGCGTCATCGCCTGCCCGGTAGAAGCGATCGCCCTTCAGGAAGCCAGGCCGACTGAATTCATCAGGAGGACCTGATCCCGAAGCGCTTTGTGCCGTAAAGGGCCGGGGTGGTGTGATACCGGGGAAAATGCCGGTGATTGACGAAAGAGATGTAAAACCGGGGTTCCTGGCCGCCCGGTTTGTTTGTTTAGTCAAAACTGATCATATTGATAACATCGTTTTACACCGAGGAGGTGCTTATGTCTTTTGCAGATCGAAACAATCCTTATTCCTTTAACGAATTCCTGGCCTGGCGAAAGTCGGTCGATTACTATGCCGATGATCCGTTTATTCAAAAAGTGGTGCGCCACTTCACCGGCGATCTCTGGCAGACGGTGGATGCCGAAGCGCGCGCCTGCTCTCAAAAAGCCTCTTACCGCTGGCGGGACATGTCCGACTGGATCGCCCGACCGGAAGAGCGCCCTTATATGCTCCATTACGACGGTCACCACAACCGCATCGACCGGATCGTGCGGCCCCACGACACGGAAATCATGGAAAAAGAGATTTTCTCAGAGGCATTCTTCGCGGATAAAACCCCGCCGTGGGTCAAGCTGATTAAAATGTATCTGATCTACCAGAACGGCGAAGCCTGCATCGGTTGCCCCATTACATGCACGGAAGGACTGGTGATGCTTCTCGAGAAGTACGCCGACACACCGGAAACCAGGGAAATCCTCCGTCACTGTAAAGAAGGCATCGGCGGCGACTTCGCCATCGGCGCGCAATACCTATCGGAAATCCAGGGCGGATCGGATGTGCCGTCCAATGTCCTGGAAGCCGTCAACGATCACGGCATGTGGAAACTCTACGGAACAAAATTCTTCTGCTCCGCCACGCACGCGGATTACGCCGTGGTCACGGCCAAGCCCGTCGGGTCGGAAAAAGTCGGCCTGTTTGTCGTGCCGTCGTGGCTGCCGGGCAACAGGGAAAAAGAAATCCGCAACGGCTATACTATCGACCGGATCAAGTGGAAGATGGGCACCAGCGAACTGACCACGGCCGAACTGACCTTCAACGGCGCGGTGGCCTATCCGGTGGGGCCGCTGGACAAGGGTGTGTCCAACGTCGTCGGCATTGTGCTGACCTATTCCCGTCTGACCGTGGGGCTTTCCGCCGCGGCTTACATGACACGGGCCGCCCGGGAAGCTGAAAAATATGTCTCCTTCCGGGATGCTTTTGGCCTCAAACTGAATCAGTTTCCCCTTGTGGCCATGCAGCTGTACAGGATCAGCCAGGCCGCACGCCGGACAACAGCCGGCGCCTTCAAACTCTACCGGGACTTTTTGAAGCTCGAAGGCGGTCTGAAAGGAAGCCGGGGCGGTGATGAACCGCTGCCCGCACGCAAGCACCGCTTCAACATCCGCGAACTGATCATGCTGCAGAAAATCGCCGCCTCCTGGGACTGCACCGACGTCATCCGCGAAGCCATGTCGCTCTTCGGCGGGCACGGCGTGATGGAGGATTTCTCTTCTCTGCCCCGCCTGTACCGCGATTCCGCGATTAATGAACTCTGGGAAGGCCCACGCAACGTCCTGCTCACGCAAATCCACCGCGACCTGCAGCAGGCCACTGTTTGGTATAAGCCGGAAGAATTTGTCGCCAATATTCTGGAAGGTCTCGATCCGATGGTGATCGATGAAGCAGTGGAGGAAATCAAGGCACTTGTCGCACATCCGCATCTTTTCTCGATGGACGATGTTACCCTGGATGTCTGCAGAAGATGGGACGCCTTCTGCCATAAATTCTTTCACGCCTATCAGGATCTGGCGCTGCAGGAAATGGCGGGAAATGAATGATGCCCGGCAACGGTCTTCTCTATTTTGCAGCTATGGCGTCACGGGGTTCATCGTCAAAGATGTAGCGCGTCAGCATATCGGATAATTCGGCAATCAAGTCATCCGCCTTGATTTCATCCGGGGCCATCAGGATGTAATCGTGAATGACCGCCTGCACGGTTGCCCACATGATATGCACGCCGATTTGAGGATTCCGGATGCGCACCCCGGGAAAATCACGGAATACCGCTTCCATCGCGGATTCAATATAAAGGCCCAGTTCCCGGCGTTTGTGGAGAATGGCATCGGGCAAACCGATCGGGCTGATGAACAAACGGTTCTGCACGTTCTTGACGCTGACCAGATCCAGAATGAGGCGCATCAGAACCGGGACAATGCTTCGATCAATAAAACCCGTTCGCCGGATCTCCTGCTCCACCTGCTGCGTGATGGTTGAGATTTGATTCCAGTGCCTCTCCCATAAACCGTATAGAATGGCTTCTTTGCCCGAAAAATAATTGTAGAGCGTGCCAATGGCAACTCCCGCTTTTTCGGCGATCTGCTCGGTCGTTGCTTCCGCGTATCCCGTGTCGGCAAAGATATGGGCAGCAGCTTCATAGATCGCCGCCACGGTCTTGCGCGCCCGTTCCTGGGAAGGCATTTTACGTGGTTCAAGCAATTCTTTCCCGGGCATAGATAGTCCCCTTTGAAATCGGAACAATTTTTTTAACGTATGACTGCTTATAAAAAAAAGCGCCTGAACAGTCAAGCTGAAAAAAGATTAATATTTTCAAAATATTAAATCTTTTCCACTCTTCTCTTCAGCGCTGCTTCTCGTTTATTTTTCCAGGTCATTGAATTCCATCTTCAGAGAAAGCAGGGCCAGCATATCCTTCAGAGCAATGATTCCCTCCAGCTCATCGCCATTCACAACCAGCAAACGGCTGTTTCCGGTACGGTTCATAATTTCGAGCGCTTTGTCGGCATCTTCCTCCGCGCCGATTATGATATTCTGATCGCACGGCAGGGCAACCGCTCCCACCGTCTGGTGAGTCCATTCTTCCCGGGGAATGGACGCCAACTGCTTCAGGAAAATACAGCCGGTCAACCGGCCGAACGAAAGCACGGGATAAGCCTGAAAATGATATTTGTAGACATAATCCCGGATAAAATCTTCCAGGGAAATGGAACGCGGGACGGTTACCGGATTGGTCACCATCAGGTCTTTCACTTTCTTGTTGTGAAAAAGATTGCGCGCCAGAATCTGCCGGTAGGAACTCTGCGCCGCGGCGCGCACAAACATACCGATGAGAAACCACCACAAACCGCCGACAAAACTTCCGCGGACCATGTAAATGATGCCCATAATAATGAGCAGAAGACCGAAACCGGAGCCGATTTGCGAGGCAATATCCGTTGACCAGCGCATATCTTTCTTCCACCGCCAGAGAATCGAACGCAGGATTCTTCCGCCATCCAGGGGAAAGGCCGGAATCAGATTAAAAACAGCCAGAATCATATTCAGCCAGGATAAATATTTCAGAACACCGGTCATGGTCACAGGCCAGCCGCTGCCGACACCCACATGGTAGAGCAGAAAAAAAGAACCGGCCAGAAAGAAACTGGACAGAGGACCGACCACCGCGATCATAAACTCCGCCCTGGGACTGGGAGGGTCTTTTTCCATATGCGCCACGCCGCCGAAAATAAAAAGGGTGATTTCCTTCATGGAAACTCCGAATTTCCTGGCCACCAGCGAATGCGTCAATTCGTGAAAGATAATGGACAAAAAAAGTCCGATGGCTCCGGCAAGCCCCATCCACCAGTAAGCCGATTGGGGGAGGTCCTTATAATATTCCGGAAACAGACCCGTGGCCAGCGACCACGTAATCAAAGCCGCCAGAATGAGCCAGCTTACATCTGCCTTGATTTCAAATCCAAATAAAGTAAAAAGGCTGACCGGTTTTCCAAACATAACGTCTCCTGATTTTTTCAATAATATAAAGGCATCGCATCGAATATCAATGACTTCATCATAAAATTATCATAAATATTTTACAAAATTCATATAATATATAGTATATTTAAGGCAATTCAAAAATAACTATTTTCAACATTTTCACTGGGAGGTGCTCATATGAAGAAATACATCGTATTTATGATTTTAACGTCCGTCTTTTTCTGCCAGTCGGCCTGGGCCGATTTCTACAAATGGGTGGACGAAAACGGGGAAACGCGCATTACCGATTATCCGCCCCCGCAAAATAAAGCCGCAAAAGACGTTGAAGTCCATAAAGCACAGACAGTCCCCCCGCCTGTTTCCGAACAGGCAGACGGCGCGGCGAAAAATAAACCCGCCAAAAAAGCAGACGTTTCGCTTTATACAAAGAATAACTGCCCGGATTGTGATAAAGCCAGGGAGTTCTTAACGTCCAAAAACATTGTCTTTACTGAATACAATATGGATGACGATGCCAATGCCGCAGCGAAAAGAAAAGAAATAGATGATGGAGACGATGTTCCCTTTGCCGTCATTAACAGAAGTCAGGTGCACGGATTCTCAGATAAAATTTATGAAAAAGTCTTGAAAACGGAACAATAACGAATACAAATGGAAACGACTATATATTGCTATACGGGAACAGGAAATTCCTTGTGGACAGCCAGAAAACTGGCCGAGTCGTTAAATAACTCCGAAACCGTCCCCATCGCGCTTCAGAGCGGAAAAAGAATTCAGACCGACGCGAAAACAATAGGTTTGATATTTCCTGTTCACATCTGGGGAATTCCCTCTCCGGTGATCGATTTTCTCAATCGTCTGGAAACCGGCACGGAAAAATATTGTTTCGCGGTGGCCGTTAACGCCGGTCAGGTGGCCGCAACCCTGCTGCAATTGAAAAATCTTCTTCAACAAAAAAATATCAAACTCTCATCGGGATTTTCGATCTGTCTGCCCAGCAACTACATTCCCTGGGGTGGAGCTGAAAAGCCGGACAAACAGCAGCAGAAATTCAATGCCGCATTGGATAAAATAAGCCGCATTGCTTCAGCCGTCCGGGCAAAAGAAGAAAGGCCGCCGGAAAAAGGCCCTCTCTGGCAGAATATTCTTTTTTCAGCCATCTACCGCGGATCTTTTAATCGGGTTCCACAAATGGACAAACCCTTTCAGTCTGATGAGAAATGCACGAATTGCGGCATCTGCGAAAAGATCTGTCCGGCTCAAAATATAGCCATGGTGAACGGGAAACCGGCGTGGCAGCATCATTGCGAGCAGTGTTTTGCCTGCATTCAATGGTGCCCTGAAGAAGCCATTCAGTATGGTAAAGGAACGGCAAAGAAAAAACGCTATCATCATCCGGAAATCACGTTAAAAGATATGCTGGCCTGCGTACCGAAAAGAAAATAATCTGAAACAGGAATACTCATATGAAAACAAAAATCACCGAATTGTTCGGCATCCAATACCCGATCATCCTTCCAGGAATGAGCTGGATCAGCGTGCCCGAGTTGGTTGCTGCTGTCTGCAACGCGGGCGGAATCGGCTATCTTGCCACCGGCCCGTTAAGCCCCGCCAGAACAAGAGAATCCATCAGACGGATAAGAGAACTGACCAATAAGCCCTTCGCGGTCGGGGCCACTCTTTTAATGCCCGGCGCTTATGAAAACGCTCTGGTCGCCATTGAAGAAAAAGTCCCGGTTCTGAATATCTCTTTGGGAAAAGGCGGGGAACTCATCAAACAGGTGCATGCCTATGGCGGCAAAGTAATCTCCACCGTCACCACCGTTGAACACGCGCTGGCCGCCCAGAATTCCGGAGCGGACGCCCTGCAGGCCACCGGTCATGAAGCCGCCGCTCATGGCAGCCAGGTGACAACGCTGGTGCTTGTTCCGGCAATAGTAGACGCCGTAAAGATTCCTGTAGTGGCCATCGGAGGAATCGCTGACGGCAGAGGCATGGCGGCAGCTTTCGCTCTGGGGGCCGAAGGCGTCGGCATGGGCACAAGACTCTCTATGACCAAAGAAAGTCCCGTTCATCATTTATCCAAACAAAAACAACTGGAGCTGGGCGTGGAAGACACGATTTACTCCAACAGATTTGACGCTCTATACTGCCGCATCATGAAAACGCCTGCCGCCGAAAAAGCGGTTAAAGACGGCCGCAATCTGACGAAAGGACTGATGGCATCGTTTGACATTGCCAAATCGCTGGATTTATCCTGGACGAAACTGGCAACATCGATTCTATCAGGTTCCAAGGCGAAATCAGACAAGCCAAAAGTTCCCGGACAACAAACAAAATCAGGACAAAAGCCGAAGAATCAAGGCTCTGTATTCAGGAAAATGATGAAAGGCCCGGAAATGGGAATGAACCTGGCACATATGGCGCAGGCCTATGTTTCTATAAAAAAAGCGACGGAAGAAGGTGATCTGGAAAAAGGCGTTTATCTTTCCGGCCAAATTCAGGGCATCATCCATGACATCCCGACCGTGGCGGAAGTCATCAACCGCACCGTTGAAGAATTTACCAGAATTCAAAAAGATATGGCTGAGAAAACCGCCTAGATCGCCTTCATTGTGGCGATATATTTGCGGCAAAGGTCGCGATAATAATTGATGCCTTCTTTCGCCGTCAACTTCTGATCATCCGTGACATCACGTGTAATTTTTGCCGGATTGCCCGCAACAACTTTGCCGGCGGGAATATGCATTCCTCTGGGTACGATGGATCCCACGGAAACCAGAACATCTTCATCGCAAATCGCATTAAAAAGGATAATGGCTCCCATGCCGATCACGCATCTGGATTTGATGTGCACATCATGAAGGATTGCTCTGTGACCAATGATAACATCTTCTTCAATAACAACCCTGGAGCCGGCAAACACATGAATAACGCTATTGTCCTGAACATTGGAGCGGTCTCCGATCATGACCGGCCCTAAATCAGCGCGAATGGAGACACCCGGAGCAATTAAACACTCGTGACCGATTTCTACATCGCCGATCAATGCCGCCAGAGGATGAACAAAAGAATCATCCGGCACCCGCGGCCTTTTCCCGTCAAATTCATAAAGCGCCATGCAATTCTCCACAAATCTTTTTTGAATTATTATTCAGTTGATAAAGGACAAACATCAAAGAGGGCATTATTGGTAAAAAATATTTCTCCCACCAAAGATATGAAAACGGCTGTGTCAGGAAAAAGAAAAAGACACTGAGGATAAGAAATTGGTTTAAATCACCAATCATTTCTTTGAATGTTATCAAATATCTTACTATCAAATTTAATAAGACGATGAATCCGATAAGAAAAGAAACAGCAAAAATAATGTTCACAATTTCTAAAGGAAATAAAACATTTAAAGTGCGGTGGAAATAGCCGTTTGTTGTATATTGTTTTCCCGCAAGAACGACAGGCGACACGCCTACAGGAAAAAACCAGTACCAGAGGACTCCAAACGGAATTGCAGAAAAGGTTAGAGAAGATCTGAAGATCTCTTTCGCGCGAACCAATATAAAAGGAAATAGGTATATCGCCACTTGTGCGATATAAAGCGTTGCTCCCACAGGATGATAGGATAGCCCGTCCGTTAAATAAATCGAACGTAAGTTGCTATCGGGACATAATCCATTCCACAAAATTATGAGACCAGCAAGCGGCATACACGCAACACCTAAACTTACAAATTTATAAAAATCAAATTTTTTATTTTTTATGGTGTATATCAACTCATGTACTATGAGGGCTAGAATCATGTACACGGTATATTGTCTGGATAAAAGCATTCCAGCACCCGCAACTGCAATAAGCCAATAGACTCTCTTCATCGCGCCATAAATAAATAAAATCACAAACAAAAAAGTCAGCATTTCAGTGAATATGAAAAGGGATGCCCCAATGTTATACGGGATAAGCGAAAAAAATATAACGAACAGGAGGGCATGCCATCTGCATTTGACAATCTCAAGGCTCGTTACATATAAAATAATATAAGTGATTGCTGCGACTATAAGTGAAAAAACTCTGAGCATTGGCAATTCGTATGAAAACAATTTGCCCCACAGTGCATAAAGAATGAAAGGAAGCGGCGTCGACATCTCTTTGTAGGTACGCAAAGTATCAAGTGTAAAGTTACTGCCAAATAGTTTTACGGTTTCAAAAAAGTGTTCTTCATCGCCCCATGCGGGCTGTTGTATTCCCCAAATTGATAAAGCTGAAATATAGATGAATAAGTAGATTATCAAAAACAATTCTGTTTTGTAATCCTTTGCCTCAGTAATTACTTTATTGATTGATTTCATCCGTCACGTGAAATTCTTATTTATAAGATTTTTGACATAATGTTGGATGCTGCTGAAAAAAAATAACAAATTTGGATCAACCAATAAGCATTTTACCGATAATGTTGCTGTTATCGTATTAGCATTGAGGAGAAATGTAACCTGTTTTGAACAAAATTACGGGAAACACAGCATTTACTTCCTGGTCACAAGATTAAATTCCCTGTACTTCTTGCGGCAAACGAATCCTGACTTTATCAGTTTATAATCGCATAGCATCATGCAAGAGAAATATTGACCGAGCCGCCGCGGCCCAGAATATCATGCAGATGGATGTATCCCTTTAATTCTTTCTGCTCGTTGACCACAGCAAAGGACGTGATTTCCCTTTTTTGCATCAGCTCCATCGCCTGAGCCAGAGACATTTTTTCATCAATCGTTATGGGATCGGGGGTCATGATTTCATCGATGGTTTTCCCTTCAAAGGACATCCCCTTACTGATCAGACGGCGCACATCACCATCTGTTAAAATGCCCAGCAGTTTGTTTTTCCTGTCGATGACCAGAACAAATCCGACATTTTTCCGGTTGATTTCGTCTATCGCTTTCAGTACGGATGTTCCGGCGAAAACTTTGGGGATTTTTTTACCCGTAATCATGGCCTCTCCAACTGTTTCCCTCAGCCTCGAACCAAGACTTCCTCCGGGATGAAATTTATAAAAATCTTTCTCCTTGAATTGTTTTTCGGCCAGCAGCGCAATCGCCAGAGCGTCACCCACAGCCAGCGCGGCGGTGGAACTGGAGGTCGGGACCAGATCAAAGGGACATGCTTCTTTTTCCACGGAAACATCGATGACAATATCGCTGGCCTGCGCGAGCGATGACGTCAAACCGCCCGTAAAGGCGATGATCGGAGCGCCGAGATGGCGAACGGAATTAATGACCGGCATCAATTCTCTGGTTTCGCCGCTGTTAGAAATGGCCAGAAAGATATCTTCTTTCGTGACAATGCCCAGATCGCCGTGCAGCCCTTCCACCGGATGCAGAAAAAGAGCCGGCGTTCCCGTGCTGGTCAAGGTCGCGACAATTTTTCGGCCAATCAGGCCGGACTTGCCGATGCCGGTGATGATCACCCTCCCCTTGGATTTGCAAATCAGATTGACGGCCCGCGCAAAATCGCTGTCAATGGTATCAACCAGCCGCAAAATGCTTTGCGCTTCAATCCTTAAAACGTCCTTTGCCCGTTTGATTATATTTTTGTTTTTCATCGTGTTTTTGCCTTTATTGGAAATTAAAATTGTTATCTTTTTTTGTCAGACGTGCTGAAACTAGCAAAAAAACTGAGACAAAACAAGAATCAATTGGCTTTCGACGGATTCAACTTCTCGGAGCCATCCTCGCCGGACTTCCGCGATGCCGGACTCACCGCAAGCGTTTGTTGACCTGACATAAGCTATCTGCTAAAGAATACGCATCAAAGTAAGGATGGATTATGAAGGCTGTTTTTATTTCCGATGCGCATCTCAGAAAGTCCACGGATGAACGCTATCAAAAAATGATGGATTTTCTGGAGGATATCAAGCGGGGAAATATTCAAGTGACCGTGAATGCAGCAACAAACGAAACTGAAAAAAAATTGATCAGCGATCTTTATATTGCCGGGGATTTTTTTGATTACTGGTTTTGCACGAAAGAAGATATTAATCCTGAATTCAAACCGGTCATTGAAAAATTAATCGAACTACAGAAGGCGGGCATTCGCGTTCACTTCAGCGAAGGCAACCACGATTTTTTCATGGGAGAATACTTCCATGATGTTCTGGGAATGGAAGTTCTTGAAGAAAACACAGAGGCCAAGCTGGACGGTTTGAATGTTTTGATTGCCCACGGCGACACTGCGGACCAGTCCAACACCACCTATCTGTTCTTTCGCGGTCTTCTGCGCAGCAGGGCTTTCTACAATTTTCAGCGCCTGATCCCCGCGCCCGTGCGCTGGAAACTCGCCGGTCTGACGTCCACCGCCAGCAAGGAAATGACCGCACAAAATGGCAATGGCCTGGTCAAGAAAATGCATCCGTTCGTGATGGAAAAATTTAACGAAGGCTATGACGTGATTATCCTCGGACACTGTCACGTGCCCGGCATCAATTATTATAAGATTCAAAACCGAAAGAAAACGTTTGCTACACTGGGCGACTGGATTCAATACTATTCGTTTTTATACTACGAAAATAATAATTTTTTTCTTCAGCACTACCGGCCATAATGAAATGACCGGCGGAAAATATAAAAATTAATCAAGAGAAAGGATTAAATTTATGAACTTTGGCGGAATTTATCCCGCGCATACACTGCGCGAAGCAACCTTTGTCGTCGTCCCCGTTCCCTATGATCTGACGTCAACCTATCAGCCGGGCAGCCGTCGGGGACCAACGGCCATCATCGAAGCGTCCACCAACATGGAGCTCTACGATGACGAATTGAAGAAAGAAACCTATCTGGCCGGTATTCACACGACGCTGCCGGTCGAGATTGACGCCCGCGGACCGAGGAGCATGGTCAATGCCGTGCGCAAGAAAATTTCCAAAATCGTTGCTCTGAATAAAATCCCGGTGATGCTGGGCGGTGAGCACAGCATCACGTTTGGCGCCGTGCAGGCGGTTCATGAAAAATATCCGAAACTTTCCGTCCTGCAACTGGACGCCCACGCCGACTTAAGGGAAAGCTATCAGGGCAGTCCCTTCAGCCACGCCTCGGTGGCGCGCCGGATTTCGGAGATCTGTCCGCTCGTCCAGGTGGGCATCAGAAGTATGAGCAAAGAAGAAGGCGACTTCCTGCCGCAAAGCAAAGTCAAATCTTACAGCGCTGATTTTGTCGCCGAAAATAAAGACTGGTGCGAACGCGTGTGCAAAAATTTAAAAGGCGATGTGTTTGTCACCATCGATCTGGACGTGTTCGATCCATCGATTATGCCTTCCACCGGAACGCCGGAACCCGGAGGGTTATACTGGAAAGATGTGCTGCGGCTGCTGAAACGGGTTGCCGAGTCCTGCACCATTCGCGGCTTTGACGTTGTGGAATTGGCGCCAATTCCCGGCAATATCGGACCCGATTTCATGACAGCAAAACTCATTTACCGTTTTATGGGATATATGACAAAATAACTCCTTGACAAATGCGGGGGATAGTGGTGTAAAGTTACGGTTTTCAAGATCGCGGGGTGGAGCAGTCCGGTAGCTCGTTGGGCTCATAACCCAAAGGTCAGAGGTTCGAATCCTCTCCCCGCTACCAATGATTACAAGGGGTTAGTCATTTAAATGCTAATCCCTTTTTCTTTATTTATACCCTATTTCTACCCTGAAACGAGAAATTGGGGGAAATATGGGGTAAACATCTCTTCATTATTCAAACCAGATATCGTCTACACCCTGCCCAAATTAAATTATAACAAGATTGCTTTTTTGTATGAGCGCTGTATTATAAAGCCAATTTTACATTACATTCGTGGAGTATATCTTATGTCATTTCAGGAAAACATCAAATGGATTGTCCCTCCTGGTCTTGTGCCCACGCTTGAGCAATTTAAAGAACATTGCGATGCTGCTGTACAAGAAATGATGCCGGTGCTTATATATGGAGATACAGGTATTGGCAAGTCGTTATTCCTTCGCATTTATGAAGATATTTACAAAAGACAATTTGGACAAAAGATCAAAATAATCCGTGTAAATTGCTCTCATTTTGCAGGAGCAGATCCAAGGATTGCTCAAACTGAACTTTTCGGAGCAGTGAGAGGAGTAGCAAGCGGCATTAACAAAAATATTGATGGAATGGTTTTCGTGGCTAATGATGGGCTTTTAGTTCTTGATGAAATTGGAGAACTTCCACTTGAAGTGCAGGCGATGCTTCTCACATATATCGAAACCGGTGAATTCAGAAAGTTGGGTTCATCTGAAACAGAAAAATCTAATGCGTTGATAGTAGCTGCAACAAATCGTCCGGAAGAATTGAGAAGAGATTTTTATCAAAGATTTTTTCCATTCCAGATCCCGTCCCTATATAAAAGACGTTTTGATGTTCTTTATTATTTTGCCAGTATTTATCCCGAATTAGTCCACCGATTAACAACTCAACAAGTCCTCTCTTTGATTGCCTATAACTGGCCAGGTAATGTTCGGGAGATTAAACGAATGGGATTACTTCTTAAAAGAAATATAGGTAAAGCTGTTCTTAGTGAATCGAAAATTGAAGGCCAATCCGAGTATAAGGAATTGTCTAATTATGATTATGGGTGGGGTGTTATCAGTTTTGGTTCTGCACTATCTGAACTGGAAGAACTTTCTGAAGAAGAGAGAAACCGTCCGTATTCAACTATTCCGCCAGTTAGTAATCTAGACCAAATAAATGATATTCTAGAACAGCATTTTGTAAATACCGAACCTTTACGTTCCGTAATGAAAAGTCCGTTTAATGGTTTTCAAGAAAAAGCGTTATATCTTAACTCTGTTGATGATTCAGGAATTCAAATACTTGCTGAATTTGAACCATTTGAAAAAGCGTATAAGGGCTATAAGATATTTTGCGCTCTTTTTTTGCAAAATGAAAATCAAAACAGCAATGCCCTGCGACTGAAGCGGTATACGTTAGAAACACCGTTTTTTACCGTTACAGAACGAAGAAAATTAAGCAAATTAACCAAGGACGTGGGCTTATCCATTGTCAAAGATCTTGCTGGTTTAAATGATGATGATATTGATCAAAGAATGAGGGAAATCACGTTTTCCGATAATCGAATCAATTTATTGAAAAATCTTTATGAACGAAATCCGGACAATCTTTTCTTTCTTAATCTTTTCGGTGCGAAGAAAGATGAAGAATTGCAGACAGAAAAAATTGATCTATCCGGTTATAGACTCGAAGATTTATTGAAATCTTATTATTCTCAGATTTTACGAAAAACCGGCGGTGTTGAAAAGGTAGCTGCCGGTTTAGTAGGAATGCCTTATACGAGTTTTCGTGACGATTTAAGAAGGCTTGGTATAAAAAGAAAAATAATATGAGTAATACGGTATTCATATTATAATACGAATACCGTATTACTATATAAAATATTCATACTTATGTTTCGCAAATAAATAATTAACGCAAATAAATAATTATTAATAAATACGGGTTGTTATACATTATGTAACAACCCGTATTTATTTTGGCACACAACTTGATTTCATTAAAGACAATGAAACATAGGAGGCTGCGAAAATGAAACCAGAGTATGTTAATGAGAAAGAAGCAGCGCGTATCACGGGACTGGCTGTGAAAACGCTGCAAAACTTTCGCTACCTGAAACGAGAAATCCCTTATGCAAAAATAGGTTCAGCGTGCCGTTATAAAGTTCAGGATTTGATTGATTATATGGAGTCCAAAAGGGTGCATGTAAAATGATGAGGGGATATATATGAGGAAGAATCTACAATTTGTCAATGGCGCGAATAAGCCAAAAGCTGAAAACCCCATAAAAAGTAAACGAGCCGAATTATCCGTAGTCCTTAATGATTTTATTGAAAGCCGTAACTGTGTTTCTGGTTTTGGCATTTTTGACGGAATTCCAGAAGCAACTCAATATGCTGAAAAAGTCTCAAAAAATCAGCTTAGAAAATTGACCAGACAAGGCTTGGTTCCTGCTGCCTTTATCGATTTTTTGGTCACTTTCGGAATAAAAATAGATAATCAATGCAAGCAAAATATAACAGAAGGACACCTAGCCTCGATGCTACTATACGGGAAATGTGTTTGTGGAGAAAAGGAAGCAGAGTCCACTGATGTAAGGTACATTTACACAACTGAAGAAGCAAGATCCGCAGCCAATTATATTGCAAAAAAAATTTTAACAAGTTCTGTACCTGATTTAAAGAAATCATTCAGATTGACAGCACAATATGGCAAGCAAAATTAGCATAAAGATATAACTACTTTTGTGAAAATTTAATATTCAATTACTTTTGACAGTGTCAGCAAAAGCGGTTTTTTTATTTCGAAAAAAGGGGGGCTGCATTATGAAAACATAAAAACGATCAAATCGCGGTGAAGTGGAGCCGACTCCAGGGCATGGGAGTTGGCTTTTTCGTTTTTACAAACATTTATTTTTTTTGAGATTGAAAGATGCTCATTTCGACCTCGAGAAAGATGGTTAAAAAATGTTAATTGATAATCATGAAATTGAAGTTCTGGAAATCAGGCCATTCGTCAGTAAATCCATGCAAGCTTTTATTGATGTCAGAATCGATTTTGTTATTGCTTACGGTATGAAAATTATGAAAAACGAAAACAGCGAACTTTGGGTGGCTTTTCCGAGCATTGAAAAAGATGGGAAATATTTTGATTGCATTGGTATCGACAGCCGAAGTTTTGAGCGCCAACTTAAGGCTGAAATTTTGAAACAGTACAGGCAAAAAATTGGCAACAATGCAAATGACTTCAATACTGCAACCCCAATTCCAACTTTTGATACATCTGACTGGAGGGATTGAAGATGCTGGTCTCATTCGCCAAGACTGTCCGATCCAGTGCAGTAGAGCGCATTGATTTTGATAATATAATAACAATGATGCGAACTGATGTACTGATTCAAAAAAAAATATTGCATTTACGCTCCTTAAATCGTGAGGATGAACTCCGACGATATAAATCGTCGGAGTTGCCTTATTTTACTTTCGGCGAATTTCGTAACAACATACGAAGCGACGTCAATTTATTAAAAATTAAATTTATTATCATTGATATTGACAATCTAACTACAGAACAGACTGTCAAATTTAAGACGACACTGAAGGATGATGAGGGCGTTTTTTGTGCCTTCATTAGCCCTTCGGGGTTAGGTATTAAAATTATTTACGAACTTGACACAGAACTTACCGAGAAAACAAAATATAACAGATTGTACAAGGCTTTTCTCGATTGGTTCCGGGAGAAGTACGGAGTGGAACCGGATGAAAAAACATCTGACCCCAGCCGGCCATGCTTTGTTTCACACGATCCAGATTTGATACTGCATGAACAACATGAGTTAGTATCCGTTACCGGATGCTTAGAATATTGGGAAAATAAATACGGTAAGAAAGAAAGTGCGCCACCTGCTTCAAATCCCAGGCAGAAGGATACATTGCCATCGCAATCTCAGCGTTTCCCCAACAGTATTGACATGCACGCATTATTGTTGGCTGTTGATTTTTTAATTAAAAAAAATAACGAGATGAGTGGGATCTACGATTCATACAACACGTGGCAGGTACTCGGTTTGTCTCTTGCGGCAATCGGTGAGCAAGGACGAGAACCATTTATCCGGCTCAGCTTGGGTAATACAAAATTTCATGATAGCGAAACTGACCTTCATAACGAATTCAATAAGCTGATAAAATATTACGGACTGAATCCTAATCCTGTCAGAATAAACACGTTGTTTCACATCGCCAAGCAGCATGGGTGGCAGTCTCCCCATAGTGTTAACGAGAATGATAGCCCAGTATATGATGGAAGCGATGTCGACAACGCTGAAATATTCATCCGTCATCACCTCAATGAGATTCGCGCGTTTCATAACTTTGGTAGTGACGACAAGCATAATACATTTTTTCGATGGTTTCTCTGGGATGGCAAAAGATGGAAAACTGACAGCAAAGCAGCAATATTTGACCTTATCAGGAAGACGATCAAACGGCTCAAAAAAGATGCGTTGAAGTGTCAAGATCGGAAGCTTGCTGATCGCATGGACGATGCCTCAAATGGACTGAAAAAGCTGCATAAGCAACGGGCCTTGTTATATCAGGTGTCGACCGACGTAAGAATAACATTGGAAAATAAAGAAATAGACAGCGATCCTGATTTGTTCAACGTTCTAAACGGAACTCTCGATTTTTCCGGTCATGAAATCGTTTTCAGAAATCATGACAGGCAAGACAATATTACAAAAATTTCAAACGTAACATATGACGCCGACGCATCCTGTCCGCAGTGGCTTGCCTTTCTTGATAAGGTATGCAGTTCCAATAAAGATGTAATTTTATTTCTGCAAAAAGCAGTTGGACTTTCTCTTACTGGCGATATTTCGCAGCAATGCGTTTTTTTTATTTATGGATCCGGTGGTAACGGTAAATCAGTTTTTTTTAAAGTTCTTATGTATATTTTCGGCAATTATGCCCAGAAAGCTCCGGCCAGTATGCTGACGCAGCAACGGTTTTTGCCAATTCCAATCGACATTGCAAGACTCAAGGGAAGACGCTTCGTTGTCGCCTCAGAGCTTGATGAAGGAGCGGCGTTTGATGAGGCTCGATTGAAGGATCTGACAGGCGGGGATGTCCTTGTTGCCCGCTTAATGCGTCAGGATTTCTTCGAATTCGAGCCAGTCCATAAACTGTGGCTATTCGGAAATCATCGGCCAACAATCCATGGTACCGACGAGGGTATCTGGCGTAGAATGAAGCTTATCCCTTTCACGGCGGTCATATCACCGCAGGAGCGAATTCCAATGAACATACTGGTAGCAACTCTGAAAGCTGAGGCTAGCGGTATTCTAAATTGGGCCATTGCTGGTTTAATCGATTATAGAAAATATGGATTGGGTTCACCACAAATTATTCAGGAAGCAACTGACGAATACAAAAAAGACAGCAACTCCATCGGTCGATTCATTGATGATTGTTGTGTCTTGGGATCTTCTCACAGTTGTCTGGCTAAAGATCTTTATAAAAGTTTTATTAAATGGTCGCAGGATAATGGTGAATTAATTATCAGTCAGAAAAAATTTCACGCGAAGCTGCGCGATGCCGGTTATATCTCTGTAATCGGAACCGCTAATAAGACCTTTTGGAGGAACATTGGTATAAAGGCCGATGCTCATATAATTTAAAACAATGTGATTTGATAATATTTAAATAAAAAATGGGTGGGTTTGATCCATCCATTTTTGGGGGTTAGGCAAATTATGTATTTTAGGTAAATTATATTTTACCCCTACTTTTTTTAAAAACACTAAACTTTATATGGAAATGCCTAAAATGCCTAAATCCCTAATTATTTCTAATTTTATGTAGATTGATTTTTTTGGCAAGGTCATTTTAACGACCTTGCCAATCTTTTTAACAAAAAACTTAATGGAGGATAAACCATGAATAATACGGAAAAGATTGAAGCAGAAATTATGCAAATCATTTTCTCTAAGGCTGAGTCAGGATTTGCAGTGATTAGAGCGAAAGATGTAAATATGAAAAATATTTTCACTGCAGTAGGAAAAATCCAGGGTGCAAAAGTCGGTGCAATAATTGAAATGAATGGTTATTGGTTCAATAGTGAAAAATACGGGGTGCAGTTTAAAGTGATGGGTTCATCAATATCCGTACCTCAAAACCTTGCAGGCATAATTAACTATTTAGGCTCTGCTTTTGTGGATGCAGTCGGCCACAAATCAGCCAGGAGAATTGTCGATTTCTTTGGAGAACAAACTTTAGACATTCTGGAGAACGACATCGAAAAGCTCGCATTGGTGCCTGGAATCGGTCCGGTACGAGTTCGCAACATCATTCTCGCGTGGAACGAGCAAAAAACATTCAACATCATAATTAAGAGGGATTTGCTCTCAAAGAATGAGCATCATTGACTGTGCTAAATTGTTAAATTCATTAGTCCGATAATAATCAACTAAAATAAATATAGATCAATCATTGAAAAGCCCGCTGTGAAAATATCTCAGCGGGCTTTTTCGTTTCAGGAGAAATAATATGGGTGACGTTCGATATGTAGTATCGGGGTGTCGCAGTGCAGATCTATTCCCAGTAAAAGGAAGAAACGCAGCGCTCATGCTGGCAATCCCCAATATATTAAAAAACAATTCATCGCTAAAGAATGCTAATAAATTATCTAAAAGAAGCAAAGAATTATATTTTGATTCAGGAGGAAGACAAATTTATGAAATCACCAACAATAAAAGTAAGAGATACAAGCGATTCACATCGGAAAGAAACAAACCGGTTTATTTTGGTGATACTTTAAATATTCATGTTTCACATCTGGAACAGGCAGTAAAAATGTTTCGGCCAAAATATCTTCTCGGTTTGGACTTTCCTATTCGATCAAGTTCTGATCCGCAGGAGCAGAACAGGCGATTTCACAAAACGCTTAATATAAATTATTCCTGGGCGAAAAGTACAATTGCCATTAGAGACAAACATTTCCCGTATCTGAAAGTGATTTTGCCATTGCAGACTCAAAATATTCAAAATCTTCTTCAATACTGGAATCAAATTAAACATCTAAAACCCGATGGTGTGGCTTTACCCATGAGATGTTTTAAAAATGACAACAGGTTAATAGAAGTTCTTTTGGAAATTCATAAACTGAAAATCAAGGAAGTCCATTTATTGGGAAGTTCCAGAATTGGAACAATTATTATTAGTTCATTTCTGGCAAGAAATAACTATTTTCAGAATATTACTCTGGACAGTGGAACATGGCGACAGGCCGCAGATCGAGGGAAAGTGATAATACCCTATGACTTGCGGGAAGTCCACATTGGTGATAAAAATTGCATAATTACCGAAAGAACAAGTAAACTGCCGAAAGAATGGACATTAAAACTTATGAAAGTTATCGATGCTGCCGGGGGGAGTAATGAACATAAGAAGTTGAGGGAGTTTAATTTTGCTGCAATTCAAACAACGATTAAAGACATACAAAAAAATGCCGACACACCATTAAAAATAAAAACCTATTTATCCGAAAGATCAACAAGAACCGAAGATATTGAAAAAATCTGTCATCTATTAAACAGAATACCGACCTAAAAGACCAGATTTAAATAAGCTCTATTGATGCTATGAGAACAGTTGGGATGCTGACCGTGACGCCAATGGAATATTTCAAAGGAATACATCAAAGGAAGGATTTTACTGTTTCAGTCTCTGTCTTTGTTTGATACCCGGTCTTCCAATAATGCCCTTATTGCCGGTTTTACATAGACATCACTCAGGTCGAACTGCTGTAATGCCTTTATTGCCACCTGAATCTTTCCCTGCACAGTGGTCTTGGAATTGAGAATCAGAATATATTTACCTTCAACAAAACATAGACCGCCGGAACTGGAAACGTCATCAATGTTTATATTTTCATCACGGACAAGTATCCCGAGTCGGTCCGCAAGTTCCTCCAGGTGACGTAAAGTGATTTCGTCATCAACCATTAATCGAGCAAATAATTTAATGCAATTGAGAAAATTGAAAAGACCAGTGCAGCTAAAAACGCCGGCCAGAAGCCAGAAATCTGAAATCCTTTCACGAGTGCGGAAACAAGCCAAAACATCAATCCGTTAATTACTAAAATAAATAATCCCAGTGTCAGTATATTAATCGGCAAAGTTAACAGTATCAATATCGGTTTGATTAAAGCGTTTACAAAAGCAAGAATCAAAGCCGCTACCAGAGCTGTGCCAAAATTCTTAACCGATACTCCAGGAACAACATAAGGGATGAGCATTAATAAACCTGCATTAACAACCCAACGAAGTATAGTGTTTAACATAAGGCCTCCTATAATTTATTTTATTATAACCAATTTATCATTAATCGTACATCTGATAATACTCTATGGTCAAATCCAGCAGATTTAAATAATAATTTGAGTCATCCAGACATTCGATCCGCAGCATCCTGCTCCTTTCCGGTTCAAATACATTGACACTCTCTCTAAAAAACCTGTCCACCAACCTTTCATATTTAATGAGGTAAATACAGAAATTTTGAATGATAGAACAAAAATAAATTTTTATATGGGAAAATAAAAAAAAGAGAGACAGCTTCTGAAACGCCATGAGCTGCATGGAAAGAATAAAATTAGGAATCTATTTAAGATAACGGAATTGATAATAATCTAAAACTGGTACTTTTGGATTAAGAACTGTATAATAGAAACTAAAAGATTGTGTAAAATATCAGGAGGTATTAATGTGGATGCACTTGATGAGCTAAGAACATATGTAAAGACATTACCTGAAGGTAGAATTACAGATGCAAAAGTCAAACTGTTAATTTCACACTGCTGGGATCTATTAGAAGGTTCTAGTGACCATTCCATGAACATGTTCAAGGTTCATCGTGCTGAGGATCTTATGTTTAATCCTCCTGCAACAATATTATTTAATATTGAGCGTCATGGGCAAACGGTACAAGGCAGTATTTATGCCAGCGTCCAGAAGTGGCAAATTAATTTAATTGAAGGTACTGCAACCAGCAATCCATTCGATGAAGAAAAAAGAATCGTCGGGAAAAGAGATGCTCCTCTAAAAGTAAATCCTATTGCAGAAAAAGTAGTAAACGATATTGTCAATTTGAATAAAAAATCAGAGTATCTTCAGTGGAAATCCGATAGAAAAGTCCGAATTCTTATTCAACATATTATTCCAGAAACGGTACAACAAACAACAACTGCGCGCAGAAGGCGGTTTAGAGAAAAGCTTAAAGAATTACTCACAAGTAAAGGGTGGAACGGAACGACTGTTTATTATGTTTATGAGAAAGAAGAATCTACTTGATCAACAGTTGTGTCAAATTCTTAAGCATGGCAAGAACACACTGTGATGATTTGGACACAAGAAATAATCAACATTGCAAACGTCATTCCGACTCTTGCCTTTGATTAACAAGACATAAAAATATCCTTTCCTTTTTCCCATAAGGGTAAAATAGGAAAGGATAAATATTTTTAAAATATGATCTACTTGTAATAAACAGACATAAAAACTTTTCTTGAGCTGCTCCTGCGTTAAAAAATGATGGTCAGGGGCAGGAATGACAATCATGATAGTTTTATGAATATCAGTGTCAGTACCTGTGGAAGCTCGCAAACCGCAGCAAAATCCCCTTGGCCATCAAAACCAATTTTGTTTATCTTCAAAATGGACTGTGCATAAGTAATGCATCAGTAAACGCCAAACAGCAACTTCCATCAGTTCATGAAACTGACTCTGCCGCTGCAGAAAAAAAACAGAACTGGGTGTAAAATTGGGGCAACGCCGTCATCGAGTTTAAAGTCTTCAGCCGTGGAAGACTAAATTTTTTTAACGGCAGGCGGCGTTGTCATTTTGTCCCCATTAATATAGTTAAAAAATAAAATATTATAAAAATTAATAAAGGGATTTCATTTTGGGGATACTGCCAGCGATATTGTTGATGTTGGATTCGTCATCTGCTCCTGATTTCTTGCCGGTCACAAAAACATGAACATGCTTACCGAAATATCAAGACAAGTAGAACATAACAATAAAATGAAATTGATGGATCAGCTCTGATTTCTTTTTAGGATCTGCTTTTCCAGCTTAAGAAGCGTGACGTAATGTTCGATTATATGATCCGGCATACTATTCAAGAGTGACAGAAGTTCTTTTTTGTAATGCTTTTTATCGGCAATATCTTTTTTTCGCTTCTTCGGGTTTTCAGGTTTGACATCCGCTTCATGGAATAATCTGATCATCGGTGTAGAGAGGGCATCAGCGATCATTTCCAGAGATTTCTGGGTATAGAGCCTTTTCCCGTTTTCCAGTTGATTAATATACCCCTGGGAGAGACCACTTTCCAGGGCAAGAGCCTCCTGAGTTATCCCCTTCTCCGTCCGTATGATTCGGATGTTGTTCCCCACAATGTTTTTTCTTTTCATGGAGACATGCTATTACAAGCTGCTATTATCGACAAATACAGGTAGCAATAATCTTATTGAGTTAAATATTGCAACGTGCTATTATTCCCAGGCAAATCATCAGGTATTATTGTTGGGGTAAATATAAAAAACTGGCTTTTACGTTGAAGGAGGGCACCGATCCCGATAAATTAACAAAATTGAGGTGATTTAAATGAAAGTAATTTCTAATACTGGTGCGCTTGTAAGTAGAATGCACCATTTATGTTAATGGCGTTAATTTCGAACGCTTAATGGAAGAACAACAAAAAGTCTTATATCAAATTGGACTTCAAAAATTGTGTTATTTTCATTATTAACAGCGTTTTGAAAGGAGCAAAATGAATATTGCAAAAGTTATTTTTTGTTGTTTGGCATTTCTTTTCTTTAGTCTTTTTATTACTGATGTGTGCAAGGCTCAAGAAAATAAAATAACTGTAGAACAAGAGCAGTGGATAAGTAAAAATACATTTACACTTTTAGTTTCAGCCGAAGACAACAAAAACTCATTTATTAGAACAAAAGCTAATCAATATCATTCATGGTCAAAAAAACTCTATGTAAATAGTTCCGTATTATTCAATGTGTTTTGGCAAATATTGGATTTTTTTATTGGAGGTTTTATTTGGTTTATAGTTTTCATTGCTGATGTTTTTTCTGGAAGATTTGCTGGTGCCATTGGCGGTTTTATCGACATAATCTGTTATCGTATTATAAGTGTATTCGCGATATTTCATATTTATTTATAACTAAAAAAAGGAGACGAAAATATTATGGATAGCGAACCAAGGAAAAGACCGGGTGGAGAGCTGGCGACGAGACCTCTACATTTCATTTGGATTTGTGATTGTTCCGGTTCGATGAGTACTGACGGGAAAATACAGTCACTGAATAATGCAATCAGAGAAGCGATTCCGCATATGAAAAGTGTAGCGGATGAAAACCCAAATGCGCAAGTTCTTGTTCGGGCAATATGTTTTTCAAATGGTGCTCAATGGCACATATCTCAACCGACACCGGTCGAAGACTTTAAATGGAGCGACCTGAGCGCTGATGGCGTTACCGATCTGGGAAAAGCGTTAAATATGGTTGCGGAACAGCTTAAAATTCCTCCAATGACAGATAGGGCATTGCCGCCCGTGTTAGTTCTCCTTTCAGACGGGCAACCGACGGACGATTATGCCAATGGATTAAAGGCCCTAATGAATGAACCCTGGGGTAAAAAGGCGGTGAGGGTAGCCATTGCAATTGGAAGCGACACCGATATTGATGTATTGCAAAAATTTATCGGAAATCCGGAATTAAAACCACTACAGGCAAATAATGCCGAGGCTTTAGTTAAATACATCAAATGGGTATCTACAGCAGTTCTTAAGTCGGCATCTTCTCCTGCCAGTCAAACCAAAGATTCACAACTACAAAACTCAAATGTTCCAATTCCGAAGATTGATGATTCTGCCAATCCATCTTCTGCCGGTGATATATGGTGAATAAAATATGCGGGCGAATAATGAAACAATATTATGGCAATATATTGGAAACTCTGTAAGAGGTGCTTCGCACATAAGAAATGGTCTGGTCAATCAGGATGCCCTTAAATCATCCCTTGCAGAAGCAGAATTTGGACAGGTATTGTGCATCGCGGTTGCCGATGGGCATGGCGGCAATAAATATTTTCGCAGTAACGTTGGCGCAAAATATGCTGTTGACATTGCATTGGATACGCTGACCCTAATTAATAAGGAGATGAAAGATTTATCTTCTGTCAAGCGAACTCTCGAAGAACAGCTTCCCAAAATACTTGTGCAAAAATGGATAGAAGCCATCAATGAACATTTGGTTCAAAATCCTATAAGCGATGATGAATTGTCTGCGCTTGAAACAAAGGAAGGCAAGTCTTCCCTTGATGCGATTAAAAAAAATAATCTTCTCATATATGGTGCGACACTCCTCAGTGTTTTATTGACCGAATCTTATGCCATATATTTACAGATCGGAGATGGGGATATTCTCATTGTTGATCAGGAGGGCGAAGTAAACAGGCCTTATGAAAATGACGACAGGCTTATTGCAAATGAAACGACTTCCCTGTGTTCAAGAGATGCATGGCGGGATTTCCGTTCTGCTTTTCAGGTATTTTCGGGAAAACCACCGGCGCTAATTTTAATTTCAACTGATGGCTACGCCAATTCATTTCAAAGTGAATCTGAATTTAAGAAAGTCGGTACGGACATATTAGGTATGATCAGGGCCGAAAGTATAGAAAAAATTAATAATGAATTGGAACAATGGCTTAATGAAGCTTCGGAACAGGGCAGTGGCGATGACATCTCACTGGCCTTGGCGTATTGTGTGACCGGGCGTAATGAATCATTGGCGGAAAGCAGATGAATTAATCGAGTTATAGAACAAGTATTGGGGAGAACAAGCATGAATCAGTTGCTTCAACCAAAACAAAAAGTAAAGACGGTAACATCCAATATGGATTGCGAAGTAGAAAAATTTCTTGGAGGCGGTGGTCAAGGAGAGGTCTATCGCGCAGACCTGAATGGCGCAAAAGTAGCACTTAAGTGGTATTACCCCGCGCAAGCAACAGAAAATCAAAAAACTGCATTGGAAGCACTTATTAAGAAGGGGTCTCCGAGCGATCGGTTCCTGTGGCCAATTGACTTAACAACTTCAAAAGATATTCCAGCATTTGGATATATTATGGGGTTGCGGGAGCCTCAGCACAAAAATATTGTCGATTTGATGAAGGGCCGCACCAATCCAACTTTTTTTGCACTTGCAACCACAGGCATGCAATTGGCACACAATTTCCTGCTGCTCCATTCAAACGGGCTTTGTTATTGCGATATTTCATTCGGCAATGTTTTTTTTGATCCTATCACAGGAGATATACTCATTTGTGATAATGACAATGTCGGCATTGATGGCCTGGCTCCCATCAGTGTACTGGGGACACCCCGTTTTATGGCTCCTGAAATTGTTCGCCGTGAAGCTTTGCCTAGTACCCGGACTGATTTATTCTCTTTATCCGTATTATTATTTTATATGATGATGATTCATCACCCTTTGGAAGGTGCCAGGGAAGCTTCGATTAAATGCCTGGACGCTCCAGCGATGAATAAATTATATGGTACGGAACCTCTTTTTATCTTTGATCCTGATGACGACTCAAATCATCCTATTAAAGGATATCACGATAATGCTCTCACTTATTGGAATATTTATCCGACATTTCTGAAAAACCTTTTTATCCAATCTTTTACTCAAGGTATACGTGACCCTATAAACGGGAGGGTCAGGGAAAGCGAATGGCGAAAAGCCATGGTTCGGCTAAGGGATAGTATCATTATCTGTCAACATTGCGGTTCTGAAAATTTTTATGATGAAGAAGTACTCAAAAACAGTGGAAAACTAAATTCCTGCTGGCAATGCAGGAAAGACTTTCAAATACCTCCGCGTATTCGCATAGACAAGAGAATCGTCATGCTTAATTCCAACACGAAGCTGTATCCGCATCATGTCGACAGAGATAAACGATACGATTTTTCAACACCGGTTGCCGAGATTGCCCGTCATCCTCAAAATCCAAACATATGGGGTTTAAGAAACATTTCCTCAGAAAAGTGGAATACAACAGGTAAGGATGGATTATTGAAAGATATCGAACCGGGTAAAAGTGTTACTTTAACAAATGAAACGAAAATCAATTTCGGCAAAGCCGAGGGAGAAATACGAAGCTAACTAAAAGCGATGCCTGTCCTTACATTGAGGGAGTTCAATGGAAAAAAACAAAGTAGTAATTGTTCTGTCCAAATGCAGTAATAAAAAAGAATTATTTGGAATAAGAGTGGAGGAAAAATCTCCGGGTAAATGGTCCGCCGACTGGGCTTTTAAAATTCAGGACGCAATGGCCAAGAAGGAAGGTTATGCCGAAATCAAGATACCGGTCTTTGAGATTGAAAGCGCCTATCCCGGTTGTCCATACTGCAAAAACAGAAGTTTCTTCCAATGTACCTGTGGTTTTAAACTCTCGTGCTGGAATGAAAGGGATAAAACCGTTACTTGTGGTTGGTGCGGTCATCAATCTGAATTGAATGGCAATATTGAAAATATCACCGCCGGTGAAGATAGATAAGAACACTTTTTGCAGATAACATCTAAATCCATCCATCTCTTAAAATATTCGGATCACTCCAAGAGGACTTGATGTGAATAACTATCCAAGGCAAATACTAATAGATTTAATAACAAAATATAGCTCAACCATTACGGAAGATCCCTCTAAATGCAAGGCATTGCTACTAGATTATTGCGGGAAATATCAGCAAGAAGTAAATGTTCTGCATACTGCTTTAACAACGAAGACGGTTCAGAAAATGCTAAATCCCAGCAGTAAGCTTCCTGTTAAAGTCGTGCTGGCAACACATACAAGAGCCCTTGTCGATCAAGTCGGCTTATCAGAGAAAGCAGCACAGTGGGCTGTGGAGTCCTGGTTACTGGCTCTCGGAATAGCTTCCGATAAAGATCTGTTCGTAACAATGACTTCAGAAATGCCGAATGCACCTTCTGAAAGTGAGGCGGCAAGAAATAACGGAGTCATTGATCCCCGTGACCCGTCTTTCAAGAATCAATCCGGCGTAACCACGGAGACAAAGCAATGTCCCTTTTGCGCGGAAGAAGTCAAAAAAGATGCAAAAAAATGCAAGTATTGCAGTAGTGATATCTCCGATGATGCCATGGCCAAAAGTTATAATGATAGTGGTGTTGAATATCATAATCGTGGCAACTACAAACAGGCAATTGCGGATTTCGACAAATCCATTGGGTTAGACCCGAAAGATGCAATAATCTATTTCAACCGTGGGTTGGCCTATCATCAACTTCGCAACTACAAACAGGCAATTGCGGATTACGACAAAGCCATTGGGTTAGACCCGAAAGATGCAATAATCTATAACCACCGTGGAGAGGCCTATTATCAACTTGGAAATCACAAACAGGCAATTGCGGATTTCGACAAATCCATTGAGTTGGACCCGAAAGATGCAATAATCTATTTCAACCGTGGGTTGGCCTATCATCAACTTCGCAACTACAAACAGGCAATTGCGGATTACGACAAAGCCATTGGGTTAGACCCGAAAGATGCAATAATCTATAACCACCGTGGAGAGGCCTATTATCAACTTGGAAATCACAAACAGGCAATTGCGGATTTCGACAAAGCCATTGGGTTAGACCCGAAAGATGCAATAATCTATAACCACCGTGGAGAGGCCTATTATCAACTTGGAAATCACAAACAGGCAATTGCGGATTACGACAAATCCATTGGGTTAGACCCGAAAGATGCAATAATCTATAACAACCGTGGAAAGTCCTATTATATCCTTGGAAATTATAAACAGGCAATGGCGGATTACGACAAAGCCATTGAACTGGACCAGAAAAATGGAAGAATCTATTTCAACCGTGGAGATGCCTATACTCAACTTGGCAACTACCAACAGGCAATTGCGGATTTCGACAGAGCCGTTGAGTTGGACCCGAAATTGGAAGATGAGCGAAAAAAAGCGGTGAAAAATATTAGATGTTAATATCGTCGGAAGTCTAATCTGACAAGCGTTTCCGAGATTTTAAAGATTTTTTGATTTCAACTTTTTAAAAAAAGTAGACTGTGCAAATTCAAATACTTGAAATCACTTTTAACAATTTTCAGCAGTCGTTGAGACACGAGGGATGACAAAATAGAAGAACATACTATGGGAATATAACGTCGCTTGTTGAGCTAGGAGGTTAATCCAATCTGTCTAACCGCAGGGGTGCAGTCCATTTCCTGTTGCTTATTAAATTTATTCTTAGAGGGGGTTGCTCATGATTAGATCCAGAAATTTAATATTATTAGTTGCAATCACATTAATATTGATCATTGGATGTGGCCCAAGTGAAAAGGAAAAATTTGATAAAATGAAGAATGAAATTATAAGCAATATTAAATCTTCGTATGATACTAATTCAAACGTACGGGAACTTCAAAATAAAATATGGATTGTATATCCAGAAAAAACATTCTCAATAAAAAATTTTGCATTCTCTATAAATATGAAAGCGCTTGAAAAGCCAGATTTTTATACAGAGGAATCAATCTTTGGGAGAAAATTTATCGATCCAAAAGATAAAAATGCGGTTAACGCATTAGAGGATGCAATGGCCTATAAGAATGTATCGACAGGTATACTTATCTTCCCGGTGATTAACTCTAATATGACATCCAATGATTTTTTGAATGTGACAGTATTTGATGCAAAAAATAAAAATGAAATTCATGAAATGTCAAAGTCGACAACGGGTGTGATAGGTACAGCTGGAACCATAATAGCTGGTTTACTCGGTCATGCAGGTGAAGCGGTTGATATTGGTGATGCGTCAAGGATGGAACATGAAAGAAATCAGAACATATTACCTGATGAGAAATCCGGTATTATTATAGGGCTCAATCTAGAAAAACTTACTTCAGCATTGAACGATTTTGTCGATAAGCAACTGCAGAGTAGCCGGTAGGAACAAGAGGCCTATGTCTATTTTCAAAGTGTGCATGCCAACCTTTCTAATGGCAACAGAAACAAGGCAATTATGGTTCAATTGTTTGTGAAAACGGAAGGTTCATCACGACCATGCCGACGCGATGTTCCTGATGACATGTTTTGTCTCAATATCATTGTGAAATGGTATTTATTACTCCGGCAACAAAATATGGCCAGAAGAAACATTGAATTGTCGCAAATACAATCATTAAAAAAAGCTATGGTTATGTTTAATTGCCGGAGAAATAAATTACATTTAGATAAGTCAACCGGGTATTTTTATGCTACCTTGGCACGTTATAGAGATTAAATTTTACCTGCCACACCATCGAACCGATTAAAAAAGGAGGTTTATCATGAGTACAACTTCAGTATTGGTTAAAGACAAGAAATGCGGAACATGTGAATACTGGGCGGGAGAAAGAGTGATTAGCCGTATGATCGATAATAAACCACATTCTATCAGCGTTGTATCAGGCAGCTATTCATGTGCTGTCCAGGCAAAAAAAACGATTCAGGGAACAGGGACATGCATGAAGTGGAAAAAATGGTGTAGTCTTTAATTTTTTATAGGATCATTTTCATGCCAAGCTACGTAGATTCAGTTTTAATTAAAGGAGAAAAAGTCAAATACCAGGCCAAATTACACTGGCGGATTTATTTTACTATTAAATCTTTGCTGACCCTGGGGCTTTCTCCTATCATTCAACAAAAGACAAGCGAGTTTGTGATCACCAATAAACGGGTCATCATGAAAACCGGTTTTATCTCCAGAAAGACTTTCGAGATGAATCTGCAGAAGATAGAATCGGTTAATGTGGACCAGTCTTTATTCGGAAGATTTCTCGGGTATGGCACTGTTACCGTAATAGGGACCGGCGGATCACGAGAATCCTTTTCCGATATCAGTGAACCATTGATCTTCCGTCGCAAGTTTCAGGAAACAGAACTGACTGAAGAACAGGGTTAAAATAATGTCTGATTCATCATCTAACAGATCCGGGATAGCAGCCGTTTTAAGTTTGATCATTCCGGGAGTCGGCCAGTTCTACAACGGCACGTTCTGGCGTGGAATATTCTGGTTAATTGTCACCCCTGGTCTTTGGATCGGGTCCGGTGGCACATTGGGTTGGATCTGTCATGTCATCGCCGCGATCACTGCGTACAATTATGCAAAACGATTACCCGCAAAGGAAAAAAATTAAAAGCATATGGACAAAATTAATCTGCTGGACATCATCAAGAAATTACTGAAGACAGAAGACGATATGAACTTTCTGATGATATTAAATGAAAGTGATCTGGAAAGACTGATCGTCTATATAAGAGAAAGATTTGACAAGTTGGAAAAATAGTTGCCCTGCTCTTTCCACGTTTCTAAGATTATAAATCTTCGCTTTTAAAATTATGACTTACCGGAAAGAAGCTCCGGATCTAGCTGAATCAGATCATCTGTTCTTGTCCAAATATTAGCCCTTACTCTTTTTTTATTTTATTTCTTTCATGCTTCAGATAAAATCCATAACCGATAAAAACTAATACAAATATCAATGATGGCGGGAAAAAGGCAACAATCAAAATACTGACAAAAGCGATGACAAGCATTCCCAGGTACGGACTGTCATCCAAGAAATCCAATATCGGATTAAATAAACGGTTTATCATTTCTTCTCTCCCTAAATGAGCAATGATCAGCGGTCTCCCAATATATTACCAATGTTTCCTAAAAGGGAACCCTGTTCACGATTTGTGCCGCCTGCCACTGGCGCGCTCCGGATAATTCGGTCGGCTAAGCGTGAAAATGGCAAACTCTGCAGCCATACTGTTCCTGTTCCCTTTAGCGTTGCAAGAAAAAGTCCTTCTCCGCCAAGAAACATTGATTTCAAACTGCCTGAACGTTGAATGTCATAACTTATTCCGGGTGTAAAAGCGACAATGCAGCCGGTATCAACCCGAAGCATCTGACCATTTAATTGCTTTTCTATTACCGTACCGCCGGCGTGAACAAATACTAAACCATCTCCACGTAAGCGCTGAAGAATAAATCCCTCCCCTCCAAAAAAGCCCACACCAAATCTTTTAGTAAAAGCAATCGACAATTCCGTTCCCAGAGCAGCGCATAAAAAGGAATCTTTCTGACAGATTAATTCCCCGCCGATACCCGCCAGATTCATGGGAATTATTTTTCCCGGATAGGGTGCTGCAAAAGCCACTGATTGCTTGCCACGTCCCGCATTGGTAAAATGAGTCATAAAGATTGATTCAGAAGTCAATACGCGCTTGCCAACGTTCAATAGTTTATCCATAAGTCCCGCTGAAGGATTGGAGCCATCACCCATTTTTGCCTCAAATTGAATGCCCTCGTCCATGTAATTCATAGCGCCTGCTTCAGCGATAACGGTTTCACCCGGATCTAATTCGACTTCCACAATTTGCAGATCATCTCCAATCAAGCGATAATCAACTTCATGACTTTTCATATGCTTTCCCTTTCCTGGTAAAAAATATAATAAATCTTACTAATAATATTATCACTTGTAAAACGGATTTCATTATAACTGATATTAATAGGACAGAACAATAGATAATTAATATAGGCACTCGGGTCAACGATTTGGGGCATTGATGTTTATATTGAATTCAAAAAACATAGACTCCTGCATATTTCTGCTTCGTCCGGTTATATCCAAGCAACCCCCCTCTGCTTCTTTCATATGTCGCTTCCGGAAATAGATCTGCCCTGAAGTATATAACGAGATGGAAGCAGGAATGACCTTGCCAGTGCGACGATAACGGGTTGAAAGATGCTGGTTTTTTTGGTGGGATTTTTCTGAGTGGGGGTTTGTGAAAGACTTCCTGTATTCCGCAGTATTCAAATTTCTATTTTTATGCTAGATTACAACCCGCAACCGATAAATATTTTTTCATTAAATAAATAGTAATAGATACGAACTGATTTATACAGAAAGCAACTGTCTGTGTTTGCAGAATTATCCAGACTTTATAAAAATTCTTTGATAGAAGCTGTGCGCGCAAATAAAGACTAGAGGGAGAAATAAATGATAGGTAGTAACTACAAAGCACATAGAGATAATGTTATCGATTTGTATGCAGGTTATTGTAGAAATAGAAAAGCTTTTGATTCATCAATGAAATCTGAAGAAGGCGATGGAAGAAATTTAAAGTTCTTAGAATCGAGAATAAATAGTCTTAAAAATGGAAAATTCACTCTAGCAGTTGCAGGTGAAGTAAAAGCCGGTAAATCAACTTTTATAAATGCTCTTTTGGGTGCAGAACTTTTACCATCCGATGTTCTGCAAGCAACAAGTGCCATCGTAGAAATATTTAAATCAGAAAAATCATATCTCAAAGTAAAATACGCTGATTTGCACGAAGAAGAAATTTATGATGACTTGAATACTCTTGATGTGGATGAAGCAAGAGAAAAACTTCACAAAATATGCATAATAAATGATGAATTCAGGGATATTCCGACAACTTTGATCGATAAGTACATTGCTGATTCTGATGATAAATTTGAATTAACAGAAGCAATTATTCAAGAATGGGAATCTGAAGTATCAACAAAATTATCTGATAATAATGAAATTTTAAATAAATACATAAAAACACGCTCAAAAGATAAAATTCCTGTAGAAATTGAATTTGGCTATCCGCTGAAGTGGGATTTCGATGAATTAAGGATTGTAGATAGTCCTGGTGTTAATGCGCTCGGCGGTGTTCAAAATGTCTCGTTTTCATATTTTGAAGATGCAAACGCTATTTTATTCGTTCACAAAATCCCGCCAATAGAATCGGAATCATTCAAAAAATTCGTAAAAACAACAATCTCGAATCGAAGCAGAGAAACACTTTTCTTGGTATTAACACACATCAGCAACTGTATTGATGAGGACATTCGAAAACTTCATGAAGATTCTTTTCGAATATATGGAAATCTTATACCAGCTAATCGAATTCTTACTGTTGATAGTTTATTGCAGTTAATTGTGCATGACTTTGAAAACGGGATGAATTTAGAAGAAATTAGGAAAAATGCCAAAAAAAGGAAAGTATTAGCATCTTATCGTGAAAAAGCAGAAGATGAGGGCAGAGATTTGTACGATCTAATTAAAGAGTCTGCACAATTTGACAAAATGTTTTCAGCTATAGAACACTTCTCAATGCAAGCTCCAAATTTACAGTTAAGAGAGATTCTTCAATCACTAAGGGAAGGTTATTCTCAACAGGAAAGTGAATATAGCTCAAAAATAACCCGTTTAGAATCAAAAAAACGCGCCCCTCAGGAATTTGAGAATGAGATTTATCGGATTAAGAGTGCATTGGAAAATTACAAATCATTACTAAACAACACTATAGAAGATATAAATCAAAAACATACAGGCAAACACGCTAATTGGCAAAACAGAATAAAAGAGCTGAAAGTTATGTACCCAGAGTTGATTACTAAATGCACAGATATTGAATCTGTCAGGAAGAACCTGACGGATGGCATTAATGATATAAACAATATAATTAACAAGTTCTCGCAAGAAATAACTACTGAGTTGAAAGGTAGACTACAAAAAATAGGCGAAGAGTTTAAGCAGGATAATAATATTACTCTTCCCTCAATTGATCTCCAATCAATTGAGGATGAAACCAAAAAGCAGGCTTTTAGAATTGAAGGAGTGTATGAAAAAAGGGTTGAAAGTATATTGGATAACTTGAATTGGCTAAAATTCAAATGGACAAAAAATAGTCGGACATATACCGTCAAAACAGGTGAAAAGCAGGTTTATAATAAAGAAGAACACTTGAAGTCATTTAAGACTACTTGTATGGAAAAATTTTATGAACTGATCAATGGACTTCCCCAGCAATCTAAAAACCTTCTTGAAACATATTTAAAATTATTCTCAGATTCAGTTAACAAAGTGATTAAAGATCGTCAGGACGCATTGAGTAATGAACTAAAGAAAAAAGAAAGCAATGAAGAAATTATCAACCAGATAAGTGAGCTTAGGAAAAAAAAAGGTCTTTTACCAGCAGAACTTCATAGAATAGAGGCAATATTGCAGGATATACAATGAAAACTAAAGTTGAACATTTTTCCGATGACATAAATGATGAGTTTCTTAAGATAAAACAAAATCTAAGAATTCATTTAGAAGATACGAATAATGTTAAAATAAAGAAAATGTTTTTGTCACGGCATGTTCCCAGGGAAATCATACTTTCTTCAGAATTACTTCTTGACACAGTAATTAATGCTTTAATGGATGAAGCAAGATCACAACTCAAAGGGGTCAGTGCCGAATTACTGAATAAATTTTATGAACACAATTTTCGGGAACGAGTAAAAGAATGGGCTGTACAAATTGAAAACAAGCTTTACTTGAAACCCGAATATGTAATGTATTCCAGTGACCCACAAATGGTACAAGGACTAATTGCTGCTGGTATTACTTTTATTGCAGGTGCAGCTATAACAGGTATTGTATTCATCCCTACGATGGTAATTGGTGCTATTGTTAGCGGGATAGTAACACTGTTTTTATCTGCCGCCGCATTCAAGTTTGCCTATGATAAAGCAGAACCAAAGGCCATATCTAAGATGATCGACGATATTGATAACTATTTAGAAAGCTCGAAATTGCAAGTAAGTGACTGGCTCAGTAAGGTGATACTGTCCTATGAAAATGAGTTTAACTCCTTCTGTAGTAACAATGGATGGGAGGTACAGTAATGGAAAATGAAAAACAAATTGCGCGCATTCAAGAATTAAATGATATCTCAAATCGATTACTTCCATGGTGGTCTGGCTTCGACAGTGATATTTTAGAAAAACAAACAGAAGGCAACACAGAAAGCTATTTGAATGGGTTCTATCTTTATCCTATTCATGAGTTCTGTGCAAATTCTGAATGCGATGACATCCCTCAATTTATCAATCAACGGTTTCAGGCATTGTATTCAGCGGCAAGCAGTTCAAATATTTCTGTAGTGCTTGCGATTCAATGCAAGAATGGAAAAACAAGACTTTTTTTGGGACTAAAATCGAATGAAGAAGGAGGCAATAACAAAGACCACTTTGCCGCTCTTCTTAATGGCATTGTTCGCGGAGAAAAAATTAGCTTTGAAGAAACTGCTAAAATATCATCTATGTGTAAAGGCTATCGCTTCGGCGGAATTATAAGCGGTGTACCAGCAATAATAATTGATAATGAGGCACAGAGGATTAATTTATCATCTGTTATTCGGTCACTCTATGGGAAGGATTATACACTATCGATAATTTCCACACCATTATCTGATCAGCAAAAACAAATCGCTTTTTCTGAACTTATTTCTATAAGAGACCAGCTTCATCAAATGGCTAAACAGACGATTGGACATGAAAAGGGAACTGGAACTTCGTATAGTGAAAATACACAACATACTTCTGGGACTTCGAAAACAAGCGGAAATAGTTTAGGTGGTGCAATTGGTTTTGGTATTCCTACCCCATTTGGTTTCGTAGGTGGAGGTGCTAACTATTCACATAATTGGTCGGACACAACAACAGAGAGTGATACAAAAGGTTCTACCAATACAACCAGTCAAAATGAATCCCAGTCATTGTCCATCGAAAAGCAGAATGGAATAGCTCTTGAATTAGAAAAAATTGCAGACCAATACATACAACGATATATTAAAGGTTTTAATGCAGGGCTTTGGGAAACAACTATAACATTTGCTGCAAAGGATGAGATTTCATGCAATATTCTCGGCGGAACATTACTGGGTGAATTATCTAAACCATCAGAGAATTTACTTCCGCCACCACGCTATTATCTTGATCAACTAAAACCAAACCAGCATTTGTTTATTCCCAAAAACAACTCTTCTAATCCTATTTTCCCTAAAGCCTTGGCTTCGTACGTAACAAGTGAAGAATTGTCAATACTCGCTTCGACACCGACAGAATCAGTTCCTGGTTTTGAAATCAAAAAAATGCCAACTCTTGCGCTAACCGACACCAGCGAAGGTGAGTATATATTAGGAAACATTTCTGACCATGGAAATATTATTCCTGATGCTCATATTTCGCTTTCCAAAAAAGACATCAACAAACATCTTTTTGTGTGCGGATTAACCGGGAGTGGAAAAACCACAACCGTAAAACATTTATTGAAGAGTATAGCAAAAGACAAAATACCATTTTTGATTTTAGAATCTGCTAAAAGAGATTATCGTCAATTGCTAGCTGATGAATCCTTTGAAGATATGAAAGTATTTACTATAGGTGATGCGACTGTAAGCCCAATACGATTTAACCCATTTTATGTTCAAAATGGCGTTCACCCTCTCGTGCACATTGATTATCTAAAAGCTATATTTAATGCCAGTTTTTCTTTATATGGGCCGATGCCGCACATCATTGAAAAATGTCTTCACCGAATCTATACAAAAAAGGGTTGGAACCTCACAACAGGTGTTCATCCGCACTTTTTGAAGAACAATCGTGAAAAAGATGAAGACAAGTATAAAAAATCAGAGCACTACTATTTTTACCCCACCTTGACTGATTTAAAGAAAGAAGTTGAATACTATATCAACCATGAAATGGATTATAAAGGTGAGTTGCGGGATAACATAAAAACCGCCATTCTTGCACGAATTGAGAGCCTTTGCGTAGGAGCAAAAGGCTTAATGTTTAATACCTATGATTTTTATCCTATCGAGACGCTGTTAACACAACAAACAGTCTTTGAAATGGAAAATCTTGCCGATGACGATGATAAGGCCTTTTTTGTAGGTCTTATATTGGTATTGGCAAGTGAATTCAGGCAAAAAGATAATCCGGCAATTAACCCGGGCAAAAAAGATGCAGGGCTTCAGCATTTCTTGGTTATTGAAGAAGCACATCGCCTGCTTAAGAATGTTAATACGGAAAGAAACAATGAGATGATGGGAAATCCGAAAGGCAAAGCGGTGGAAGTATTTTGCAATGTAATTGCCGAAATGCGATCACTTGGGCAAGGCGTTGCCGTCGTTGAACAAATTCCAAGCAAAATATCACCTGATGTTATTAAAAACTCGAATATGAAAATTGTGCATCGCCTTGTTTCAAGAGATGATCAATCTTTACTTGCAGGCTCATTAGGAATTGGTGATGAAGACGCTTTATATCTAAACAGACTTAAAACTGGTCATGCCTTATGCCATAAAGAGGGCATGGATAAACCAGTTGAATGTGCAATCAATAGTGATTTCAAAGCAGAAGCCAAAAGTGACGATAGAATCCACAAGCTGATGCAACAACAGGGGTACACAGAGTTACATCCCTTCGAAGTATATGAAATTGGAGATATATTGTCTACCAAGGGTAAAGAAGTTTGTGTCCAATTCTTAAATACATTTTGTGTGTCAGAGGCCGTACCAATTTCTAACCTAGTACACAGTGCAACCAAAACGCTGACACATCTGCTAAGACTCGCAAATTATAACTATGAACTATCACCAAATATTTTATCTTCTTATATTTGTAAAGAAGTAACCAGATTACTCACAAGTGGAATTTATTGCGTTAAACCAAAACTTGCAGACGGGTTCGTAAAATCTCTTTCAGATTCCATATGCGAATCCCAAGAGTCCAGTTGTGCCCAGGTTAGAAAGGAACTAAAAGAAATTTGGTCTGTAGGTCAGATTGAGGATTTTATTGTAAATGCTGTGGTAGAACTTTTGAAGAAATATGTAAATGATACCAGCTCAAAAATATCATATAATGATATCGCATCCTATTTCTTAAATCATTCATGTGCTAATACTAAGAAAACAATTAATCGAATTAAACAGAATTTACCTTCGGAGCTTTTTAATGATTGAATCTCTTGCAAAAGAAATCACTAAATTCCAGGAAAAACTAAAAGATTCACAAAATGAAACAGCAGTTAAAGAATCTCCAGTATTCGAGGTTCCTAGTAGTCCACTTGAATACTCTTTAGGCACCATTGAGAATCAGTCATTGGAGTCATTAAGACTACAAAACCAACTCCAATCTGAAAGCAAAGTTTCTTCTGAAAAAGAAAGTAAACTGACAGAAGAAGAAAAACGAAAAATTAAGGATCAAACAGGCTGGTCTTCTGAAATAATTGAAGTAATTAAATCCGTGCCAGAATATGAAATCTATAAAAAGGTTGGCCTCCATGACGTAGAGATAAATGGAAGGAAATGTCTTGTAAGGAGTGATACTGATTGGGAACAAAAAGACTCTATGGGACGTACTAACAAGGAAAGAGCTGAGTCAGGTCTCTCCCCAATTAATACAGATGGTGAAACAATTGAGTTGCACCATATCGGACAGAAAAATGATGGTCCACTTGCCGAATTAACCCCTGATGAACATAGAAGTAAAGAGAATTATTCGTTACTGCACAACACAAGAAAAGAATCAGAAATATATCGTAATGAGTTCAATAGCGAACGCAGCGAGCATTGGAAATCTAGGGCTAATGAAGGAGGAATGTAATGAGCAATATTTTTTTTGAAGTTGAAAATAAGTATAAATTATACAGTACTAAAGGTGCCAGTGAACAACAAATCAATGCTGCAGAATTAAAACTGAAAAGAAAGTTTTCTTTAGAATATAAAGAATATTTAGCAAAATATGGAGCGGTGTCATTTGGAAATGTTGAATTAACAGGATTGAATGTAGAAAAATATGCAAATGTAGTAGATGTTACTAATAAAGAAATTCAACGAAATTCAGCATTCCCTGATGGTTGTATAGTTTTACAAAATACTGGTGTTGAAGGTGTTTTAGTTCTAATGGAAGAAAATGGCACTGTTTACTATTGGCAAAATGGAAAGAAAGGCAGTGAATACAGAACACTTCACGATTTTATTTTAAGCTTAGTATAGAATTATAATCATCAAATATAACGATTTTCGAAAACCGTGGATAAGTATTATACGTAACAAAAAGTAGCTGCATTTTACTGTCTAAATTCCTTCTGATATTCCCCCATTTCCTATAGAAATAATTTACCCATAACGGCCAGAGTACCCCGTAAATCAGGGACTCCGGCCGCTCTCACTGTCTTCAATTCAACACGACCCGCCACATCCCCCGCCAAACAAATTGCTTTCGCTAACAACGGAAGCAATTTCTTTTGCCCAATAATCAGAAATTATCAAGACCGCCGGTGGCCATGAAAATATGACCAAAACTATCAGGAGTCCTGCTCCATCAGCATTTTCAGAATCTCCCGCAGGAGCATCTGAAATCTAATCCATTCATAAGTCGCTGTCACAGCAACAAAAAATAAATTCAAGGAGGTACTGTTTTATGATCCACGATTACTTGCAAGCGGGCTTTCCCGCCCTCTGTGTGCTGACACAGGAACCGCACCGGGCCGAAGAAGCCCTCCCCTGCGAAGGATGGAACTTCTTTCTCTGGGACTGTTTAAGAGGCATCAGGGAAGCGCTTACTTTCAAATCCATCGACGAGATCCGAGATCCCGTTGAAGCGTTGAACTGGCTCAACAGCCGTCAGGACACCGTTCTGATCGCGCACAACCTGCATCTGTTCCTGGACAATCCGGAAGTGATTCAGGGTCTCCAGAACGGAATTGCCAGATGGAAAGCGACCGGATGTTCACTTGTCATGGTCTCTCCCATCATTCAGCTGAAACCGGAAGTGGAGAAGTTCTTCCATCTGGTGGACCTGCCCCTTCCCGATGACGAAGAACTCTTTACCCTTCAGAACGAACTGGGCAAGCCGCATAACATCAAGCCCAACCGCAAAGCCGCCCGTGCCGCCAAAGGACTGACAGAATTCGAATCCGAAACAGCTTTCGCCTTATCACTTATCAGGAAAGGCTACTTCAGTACCAGAGTCATATCGGAAGCCAAGTCACAGATGATCCGCAAGAGTGGACTGATGGAGTTCTGGGAGCCGGCAGATATCGCCGACGTAGGAGGACTGAACAACTTCAAGGCATTTATTGAAAATCGTTCACAGGCATTCAACCCCGACAACAACACAAACCTACCCCAAATAAAAGGAATCCTACTCGTCGGTATCCCCGGCACCGGAAAATCATTAGCCTCGAAAGCGACTGCATCAATACTGGGCTGGCCACTGATACGTCTGGATATAGGCTCACTTAAAAATTCATTAGTGGGCGAGAGTGAAAGACGCATGCGGGAAGCAACCCGACTGATCGACGCTTTTGGCAAGGCAGTAGTCTGGATTGATGAAGTTGAGAAAGCGTTTGCGGGAACAAGATCGAGCGGCGAAACAGACGCAGGAACAAGCGCCGCCATGTTCGGCCATTTCCTGACATGGATGCAGGAAACCAAATCCTCCGTCCTAGTCATGGCTACAGCAAATAACATCTCCCAGCTTCCTCCGGAGTTTATACGTGCAGGTCGGTTTGATGCGACATTCTTCGTCGACCTTCCTACTAAAACAGAAAGAACCGAGATCATCAATATCATGAACAGGAAGTGGAATGCCAACATTCCAATAAGCTGTGCCGGCAGGCTCAACGGCTATACCGGAGCGGAGATCGAGCAACTGGCGAAAGACTCCCTTTTCGATGGTCTCGAACAGGCATTCAATGCCTTGGTACCATTATCCAGAACCATGAGGGAAGATATTGATTCTCTCAGGCAATGGGCAAAAACAAGAGCAAGACCTGCCAATACACCGGATACAGAACCTGATGAACAACGAAAGATAAGAGCAGTTCATAAGAAGGACACTGTCTCTGAATCATGTTCTGAAGATTATCCGGCCACATTTAATCTAACGGATAATGACTCTGCATCGGAGCAAACCGAATAAAAGAGAAAGGAGAAATCATGCCCATCTTTAGAGAAGGAAACCTTTTCCATGAGGATGGTATCAAGTTCGTTACCACCAATTCTTACCTGACGAAAGATTTAAGATTAGTCATGGGAAGAGGAGCGGCCATGGAACTGAAAACCATCTTTACCGGCATAGACAGGATATTCGGCAATATGATTCATGCAACCTGCGGGCATCTCGGAGTTTATGGAATAATAAAACATGATCTCTACGGTGCCTTTCAGGTCAAGTATCACTTCATGGATAAAGCCGATCCAGAACTTATTCGATACAGCGCGATCATGCTGAAGGCCGAAGCCGGAAAGACAGACCGGATTATTCATCTGAACTATCCCGGCATAGGCAACGGCAAGTTGTCAAAAGAAGAAGTCAGACCATTATTAAATATTCTTCCGGACAACGTTCACATCTGGGAGAGAAAGGAGAAATAATTATGGCTTATGCACCGGAATTAAACAGACCGGCATCGGCAACATTAAGAAGACTCGCCTGGTCAGTCAACAAACCCATGACCAAGACCATGAATGCGATCATTCTGAAACTGCCGAAACTGATTGACAAGGAAAACGTCTGCAAAAGCTGCAAAGACCCGTCCGCATGCAATATCTGCGGATTCAACGGCAATGACGCAGCCTAGGACAGATAAAACAATGAAAGGAGGAATCCATTGAGTCACATTTCAAAAATAGAGCTGGAGATACAGTCACTGGAAGACCTGAAGCTGGCCTGTAAAAGACTCGGCTTCATCTTTCAGGAAAACCAGAAGACCTATCAGTGGTACGGAAGATTTGTCGGCGACAGTCCCATACCCGAAGGAATCAATATAGAAGACTTGGGTAAATGTGACCATGCCATCAAAGTCCCTGAATGCACCTATGAGATAGGTGTCGTTAAGAGAGGATCAAAATACATCCTTCTCTGGGACAGCTGGCATACAGGAGGTCTGGAGAAGAAGATCGGCCCTGATGCCGGTCTCCTGAAACAGGCCTACACCATTGAAAGAATCAGACACGAAGCTAAGCGGAAAAAGTACCAGGTTAAAGAGATCCAAAATGATCAGTCCATGCGACTGGTCTTACGGGTCTCCTGACCGGCAAGATTTGAAAGGAAAAGACCTATGAAAACATCATACTACTTCTCCAACAGGATCAGGGAGCCGGGTCTTAACCTGGTTTGCGTATCCAACAGCTACCCGCGACATCTCTTTTGGCTCAAAGATGCCAGGCAATACCGAAAGCTCTGTCCGGGCTGGTCTTTAGTGAAGGACTATAAACAGCATAAAATCTCTCGTCAGAACTACATTGAGATTTATCAGGAAGACATCTTGGATAAGCTCGATCCGGAAAAGGTCTATCAGGACCTCAGAGATGACGCTGTGATCCTTTGCTGGGAGAAGCCCGGAGCGTTCTGCCACAGAAGACTGATTGCAGAATGGATTTACGACCACCTGCAAATCAAAGTAAATGAACTGTAAACATCTTAATAAAAAAGGAGGTGAAACATTGACATCGGAATCCATCCTGAAAAAAGTCTATGCCAACAGGAACAACCAAAAGGCGAACACTCGGGAACAGTCCAATGAACCCATTTACAGGAAAGCGCGCTGCAGGGTCTGCCTCGTCAGGGAGAACAATGATCTGCCGCCGGTAAGAATCAACAGCGCCAACAAGGTCTATGACCTGGTCAAGGATGAACTGGCCTCTTCCGACCGGGAGATCATGCTGTCCATCATGCTGGATACAGCATTGAACCTGATCGGAATAGAAACGGTTGCCATCGGCAGCATCAATGTCTGCGGTTCGACCATATCGGAGGTCTTCAAGAGTGCCATTCTTAGCAACGCCAGCTGCATCATCCTCTGTCACAACCATCCGTCGGGATGTCTTGAACCCAGTGTTGAAGACATTGCCTTTACCAGGAATGCCATCAAGTGCGGCATCATGCTGAACATCCGGGTTCACGACCACCTGATCCTGTCCGACAGGGGGTTCTGGTCCATGAGCGAAAATGGACTGATCAAACCTTTAGCCAAGTCATAAATCAACCATTCAACCGATCACAACAAGGACAGAAAATGAAAGAGATCATTATCGATGTCTCTGAATCCGGAGAAATCCATATAGAGACAAAAGGCTTTACCGGCAAGTCATGTCTTGAGGAAAGCAAGTTCATAATCGACCTGCTCGGCAAGGAAACATCACAACAGCTTACCCCTGCGTACTATCAGGGAAAGCAGAAAACCAAAAAGTATCTGCAGTTGTGCGGATAACATTATTCAACCAAATAAAAAAAGGAGGAAACAAAACAATGAGCGAGTACGAAAAAGTATTTAAGAAAGCGTGCCTCATCCAGCTCAACGCGTCCGTCTGGATGGGATCGAAGATGCTGGACCAGAGCCACATGAGCAAGGTCGCCCAGAACAGCGAGTGGTTAAGAGGAAGAAAGTTCCTGATCAACCCGGAACTGCTGGGACCTCTGCACACCAGTTCGCATCAGTCCAGGGACCTGGTGAAGCGGTACAGCCTCCCCTTCCCTATTACAGGTCTGTACCTGATTCCGAAGGAAGCTCTCACCTACGTTGATGAGCGGCTGAAATACCAGAAGGAGAAGTACGAGGAAAAGGTCGATGCTTTCGTCGCCTGTTACGACCTGGCGAGAGATGAAGCCAAGCGCCACCTCGGAGAGCTGTTCAACGAAGCGGACTATCCGATGGACATTCGGTCCAAGTTCCGCTTCGACTGGAGATTCCTGGCCCTGGATGTTCCCACCAAAGGAAGCGTCCTGTCACCGGAAGTCTACGAGCGCGAAAAGCAGAAGTTCGAGTCCATGATGGATGAAGCAAGAGACCTCGCCGCCATAACACTACGGGAGGAATTTGCGGACATCGTCAACGGACTGGTGGACAAGCTCGGCAGCAACAACGGCCAGCCCAGGACCGTCAAGAGCTCGATGTTCAATAAGCTCCACGAGTTCGTCAACGACCTGGCGACCAAGAACATCTTTGATGACAAGAAGCTGATGGAGCTTGCGAAAACTGCGAAGGACACCATCAGCGGCATATCTCCATACGGTCTCAACTACAACGACCAGATGAAGAACAAGATCAGGACCTCCATGAAAGTCCTGAATGACGCCATCAACGATTCCATCGAGGAACTGCCGAAGCGTAAGATCAGGCTGGCGCTTGCCGCATAGTCAGATCAGCGGACAGACCTTCAGGAAGAGAAGACATTTTTAGGGGTATTTTATAACCGGCATGATTCGGAACATTCATCCGGCAAAGCATCCCCGATGCTTCAATCCTTGAAGTACCTGTTTAAATCAAAACCCGATTGGACAATTTAATACTGTGAGCCGGACCGATAGGCAGGTAAACGGGTTGCCTCGTCGCTATCGTCGCGCTCTTTGGGAGAGACAGGGACCGAGCAGTCTTTTGACCAGGCTGCCGCCTGTCTCTCCACCCCTTGAAACATTATTCACCTGATTCACATCAGGACTGAATCACAAACAATCAAACCATACAAAAAACAAACAAATAAAGGAGGATTTACAATGAACCAAATTATCTTGACAGGAAACCTGGGAGAAGATCCCAAAGAGTTCTTCACACCGGACGGAGTGGCCATAGCATCATTCCCGCTGGCGTTTCGGAGCGGCAAGGACAAGACCAGCTGGATTAAGGTCAGCTGCTACAACAAGCTGGCGGAACTTTCCCTTAAATGCCTGCACAAGGGAGCGCGTATCGGCATCAACGGCGTCATCGACCAGCAGAAGTGGACCGATGAGCACAACAACCCCAGAATGGGCTACCGTCTCATCGCCAACCAGATCGAGTTCATCAAGACGGACGGTCGCGGCTTCACCAAGGAGGAAGGCGCCGAAGCTGAGAACGAGAATGTCACAGCCCATGACGACGTACCCTTTTAAACAAGAGATAAAACATAAAGGAGCTGACCATGAACACCAATGAAATAGCAAAACGAAACGACAAGTCCGAAAAGCTGAAAGTCTTCAGGCTCCAGGACGGCCAGTTCTATGTGGAATCGGCAGAAGGAAAGATCTGTTACAAGGTTGTCATCGGCAACGGGACGAAGTCCTGTTCCTGCGCCGACTATACGACCAGAATAGAGAAAGATCCCACCTTCCTGTGCAAGCATATCCTGGCGGTCATCAACGGCAACGGCAACATCAGGAATGTTGATATTGCCGGACAGGGCAAGCCCCGGCTCGATGAAAGATTCATCAAAATCATCGACGGGAAGGAATTTGCCCTTTATGCGGGGCTGTTGGACCTCGCCCACCAGAACCATCTGGCCGGCATAGAAGTCGAGCTCGTGCAGTACCCTGCCAAAGACAATGAGCACACGGCCGTCTGCAGGGCGACGATCAGCACGGAATCGGCTGGTCCCTATATTGATTTCGGGGATGCCAATCCCGTGAACTGCAACTCCAAAGTGGCCAAGCATCTCATCAGGATGGCCTCAACAAGGGCAAAGGCACGGGCGCTCAGAGACCTGACCAACGTGGGAATCACGGCCCTCGAGGAGCTCGGCGATCTGAACGACGTGGCGGAAGATGATTCCAGATCCAGATTCAAATCGCGCAAGGAAGCTAAACCGGAACAGTTTAAAGGAGGACCAACGACCGATGACCGGAAAGAAGAAAAGAAACAGACTGCCAAGACGGCTGAAGCAGAACGGAAACCTTCAGATCCAGAAGATAAAACCGCCGGAGAGAAGAAGAAAGATCCGAAAGCTTCAGATTCCGCGGCTGCGAAAGCAAAACCGTCAACTGCCCAGGTCAAAGCCATCGAAAGCCTTGCCGAGAGAAGAGGCATCAACGGGGAACAGTTAGTGAAGATATTCACCGACAAGTTCAATAAGCCATACGTTGAAATCAGTGCCGATGAAGCCAAGAACTTCATCAACTATCTTCAACATGCGGCTTAAGCTTTAAATCAATCTAATCAATATAGGCGGGGTCTGAGATACGAATATTGATCTGTGTCCGGGCCTCGCCGCTTAATATCAATACAAATCAACAATACATAACCAATATCAATAATCAAGGAGACTAAATAGCATGACACTGGAAGAACTGAGAAAAGGCCCTCACCTGAGTGCTTCGTCCATAGAATCGTATATCGAGTGCAGTCTGAGTTACCGGTTTTCCAGAATAGACCACCTGAAACCGGAATTTAAGTCAGACAATATGGAATTTGGAAGCTGCATCCATCAGGCTCTGGCCGATTTCCACCAGGAGAGGATGACGGGAACTATTTTAACCAGGGACCAATTACAGGAAAGATTCATCTATCATTGGACTATCCGGGCATCGGATAATGCTGAAATCAAATACAGCAAGGAAAACAGTTTTAAAAGTCTGATGGAAATGGGCAAAGCTTTATTGGAAACTTACCATGACAGCTTTTCCGATCATCATTTGACTGTATTGGCCATAGAAGAACCGTTCAGTTTTACAATAGAAGATCTGCCGATACCTATAGTTGGCGTTATGGATCTGGTCGAAGAAGATGAACAGGACAATATCATTATTACGGATTTCAAGTCGGCGGCAAAATCTTATACCGAAAAGGAAGTAAGTAAAAATCCGCAGCTGACTATTTATCAAATGGCTTCCAGATACAATGGTTACCATGACAGAAACATCATTCTAAAACTGGATTGTATGATCAAGACAAAAATAGCCCAGTTCAAAAGGTACTATACGGCAAGAACCAGATTGGACGAGATAAAAGCTGAAAAGAAAATAATCCGGGTCTGGAAAGGTGTAACCAAGGGGGTATTCATCCCCAATGATACCAGCTGGAAATGCAATGAATGCTTCTACAAGACAGCTTGTAACGATTGGTACAAGGAAGAAGCTGCGTAGATGACAATCAAAGAATGAAAACAGAAAAACAACCAATCAATTAACCGGTTAACAAGCAATCACAACAATTAACCAAAGGAGGTTCGGAGGTGATGGATAAAAGGCCTCAACTGAATGAGCAGCAAAGAAGAGCGGCAAGCTTCGGAAATGGAGTAGCATCAGTACTTGCGATTCCCGGGTCGGGAAAGACACTTACCATGACCCACCGGATCGGCAATCTGATCCGGAAGCACGGCGTAGCTCCGGAAAACATCCTGGGACTGACGTTTACCCGGAATGCTGCCGCGGCCATGAAAACAAGACTGGAACCCGTGCTGAACAAGATGACGAAACGTGTCCAGCTGCAGACCATGCATGCCTTCTGCTATTCCCTTTTGAAGAATGAAGGCAGGACGTTTGAGATCATTACCGAGAAGGACCAGCTGACCTTGATCAAGAAGCTGGCCAAGAAAGAAAACATCGGAAAGATTCCCAGCGGCATGATCGTCAGAGAGATCGGACTGGCCAAGAACAATCTGATCACCTGGTCTGAATTCAAGGAAATATACCAGGGCGACCTGATGATGATGAAGATCGGTCACATCTACATGTCCTATGAAGAGTCCAAGAGAAAGAACCTTCAGCTGGACCTGAATGACCTTCTGATGGAGGCCTATAAGCTCCTGAAAGAAAACACTTCAGTCAGAAAAAAGTATCAGGAGCAATATTCGCATATCCTTGTGGATGAGTTCCAGGACACCAATCCAGCCCAGATGGGGATATTGCAGTTACTGGTATCCGGGAGGAACGGAGACACCAGTTTCTGGGTCTGCGGAGATGACTGGCAGAGTATCTATGCTTTTACGGGAGCATCCGTCGGCAATATCCTGAACTTCAAGGACATGTTCAAGAACTCCAAGCAGTTTATCCTGGATATGAACTACCGTTCCACACCGGAAATCCTGAACGTCTGTCAGAAGCTGATCGCCCATAATACCCGGAAGATCGAAAAGACATTAAGAACTCAAAACTCCAAGGGAGAAGGAGTCGTAGCTCTGTGCGGTGTCAACGAGGAAGACGAATCTTTACAGATCGTCAACGAGATCAAGGATCTTCTGGAAAACAGGGGCTATGGCTACAGGGATATTGCCGTTTTATACAGGGCCAACTGTCAGAGCAGGATCATAGAGGAGGCTTTCTCCAAATTTAAGGTTCCCTATCATGTGGAAAACGGCATGAGCTTCTACCAGAGACATGAGGTAAAGACCTTGCTGGAGTATCTGAGATTTATAGACGGTCCTGATTCTGAAGAAGGAGACGATGCTTTAAGAAAAATAATAAACGTACCTAACCGTTACATCGGGAGGAGCTTTATGACAGTTCTGGAAGAGCAGGCGTCGGCAAAGGACAAACACCTTTATCAGGCACTGAAGACCATGAAGATCGAAGTGCCGTATCTGAGAAAGTACATCAAGCAGTTTATAGAGATCATTGATCCATTGATAAGGGACAAATCTCAGTTGGAACCTGCCGAGCTCATCGGAATCCTGAGGGAAGCCCTGGAGTATGACCGTTATATAACGGATGAAGACATCCCCAGCCCGGATGATGAGAAGATCGCCAATATCAATCAGCTGCAGCTTGCAGCAACCCGTTACAGTGACATCCGGTCATTGTTGAACTACACGGGCAGTTTCAGGGATGAAACATCTAATGACAGGAATGGTGTCAGCCTAATGACCATTCACAAAGCCAAGGGACTGGAGTTTCCAATCGTGTTCGTCACCGGACTGATAGAGGGCATGCTGCCTCATAAGAACGGTGACCTGGAAGAGGAAAGAAGAATTGCCTTTGTAGGCATTTCCAGGGCGATGAAGCAGTTGTACCTGACCTGTTCTGCAACTTATGCAGGCAGGCCGGTCAAGCGTTCACCGTTTCTGGAGGAGATGCTGTCGGGAAAGGTTGAATGAAGAGAGATGCGCCGGTAGCCGCTGTAAAAAGCGGTGCCGGTTGCGTCTGTGAGTGAAAGAAATTACATTTTTTATTTGCCATCGCTTGCCACTGTCCTGTAGAGATATGTCCCTTTTTCAGGTTCGCGAATATTGAAAACTTTTAAGTAAAATTCCATTTTGTCAGTGCTGATTGGCTCATAACTGGGATTAAAAACTGTAATCAAATCTAATTTTTCATTGGAGTCTAAGAAGAACTCTCCCTGGATATAGTGAATGCTATTGGAAGATAGATCCGCGACTATTTTTAGAGCTTCTTCATAAGTGGCTGAAGAAGTTCGCATCACAACGTTGAATAATCTGCCTCCTTCATCGGCGCCTAAGCAATGGATGGAGATTTCACAACCAGTTGCGCGGCCATCTTCTCCAACCTCACCCATTCCTTCAAATATTTCATTATAGATGACCTTAACCACCAACGATATGGTCGAACTATAGTTCATAGTGTGAAACCTATGCTTAATATTTGGAAGCTCACAGTCTTCTGGCCTTAGAAATCAACGGTTCTTATTGAAATTGGATATGATAGTTTTACTGGAGTTATGTTGTTTCCTGTGATGAGGAATATCTCTATGTGAGCACCGTCCAGTTGGATTTGTTCGATATTTAATTCCCATTCCCTGAAGGCGTCTGGATCCCAGCTATCGAAGATCAAAACGGCAACTTTTGTCGTAGTCTTACAATGCCCTTGCATATGCTGTACAAGCAATTCCAGAGCCTTCCTGAAACTAAGATGCCGACCCCGCTGTGAAAGATATTGACCTGATGTAAGAGATATAAAAAATGCCTCTCGACAACATATATTGGTTGGAAAACCTGGATAACAATTGACAAGCCCTGAATTTGCGCCCACCAATTCCACAAGATCATCTGGAGTGATTTGGCATGCTTCCTCAGTTTTACACTTTTTTATGCGATCTAAAAATATTTTCAGTAACTGCCGAAAAATCATAATTACGGTTCATCTTGTCCCTCCCTTTGGCCATAATTCACCAAAAAATACTTTGCAAATGCATCCCATGATTCATCCGCCTTAGTTTTATATACATTGTATCCCGGAGGTGATGGATGGAAAATATACCGGCAATTTATACCTAATGATTTTAACCTATTTCTTGCCTTGCACCCTACCGCCACCCAACAGGCATCTTTTAACAGTTTATATTGTTCCAACAAATATCGTTTTCCACATTCATCTTCAACTTCTTTCGGCATAGTGCCAGTACTATTTTGACCTTTGCCAAATCTTGCCTTATCTTCAACTGGCGGGACTGAACACAAAACGGATTCCGTTATCCACGCATGTTTCTTTACTTCTTCAAAGTCTTTGATATTTGGAAAACACGAAGTTACAATTCTTCTGATATTTTTATGAAACAGGGACGTCTTTTCCTGGTTAGGGTCATTATTTTCAAATGTAACATATTTATTGTGTTGCTCTAACATACTATCAATGTCACCTTTATCGTAATGCTCTTTACTACCGGGCGTTCCTGGTTCTGCTAATACTAAAACAAGTTTTATATCCTTTATCTCACCTGTTGCTCCACAAAAACCTCTTGGCACATGACCTTTTTCCGGGTTCCATACAATACCATTCTTTCCGCAGGCACAGCTATTTTTTAAACTCTCACAAGGCCTATATGCTTCCTTAATAATATCAGCCAACTCTTTATTCATTTTTGGCATGCTTATATCCTCCTGATAATAAACTATAACTATTCTATTACTCCATTCTGCCTATTCCGCTGATTTCGCCATATGATTCCGAAGGAATCCGCCATGCAGTTCCGGGGGATGTCGCCACCCTGTTCCGGATCATGTCGCCACCCCTTGGGTCGGAGCGAAGCGACGCTGGTTTTTAGTTGTTTGTCATAACTTATCCTTCGATGTCAAGTCGGCATATTTTTTCCGCAGAGATCCTCCTTTCAAATTTATTTTGTGAGCATTGTGTACCAGACGGTCCAGGATAGCATCTGCAACCGTCGGGTCGCCGATCTGTTCATGCCAGTGTTCTACGGGCAGCTGACTGGTGACAATCGTCGAACCATGACCGTGCCGTTCTTCGATCACCTCCAGAAGGTCTCGTCGTTCCGGATCGGTCATGGGAGCAAGCCCCAAGTCGTCAATCACCAGGACATGCGCTTTGGACAGTTGAGATATGGTTTTCCCGTAGCTTCCGTCACCCCTGGCCAGAGCCATCTGATAAGAGAACTTCGGAGCGCGGATGTAAAGAGCGCGATACCCTTCGCGGCAGGCTTTGTTTGTTAGGGCGCAGGCAAGATAAGTTTTTCCCACGCCGGTGGGACCGCTGATAATGACATTTTGATGTCGTTTGATCCAATCACAAGAGACGAGCTTCATCATAACGGATTGATCAAGCCCCCGAGGTGCTTTGAAGTCGATATCTTCGACGCAGGCGTTGATCTTAAGACGGGCATTTTTTAGATAACGGGCCATCCGGTTATCTTCCTTCCAGGTCCATTGACTTTCGACAATAAGACCAAAACGATCGGCAAAAGAAAGCTGATCCATATCTGGTTGTTTGAGCTGATCGGAGAAAGCCTGGGCCATCCCCGCCAGTTTCATGGTGTGGAGCTTATTGATGGTTTGCTGGTTAAGCATGGAACACCTCCTGTGTCAGATAGTAATCTTTTCCACGAAGATTCTCATGAAGGATTGGCTTTTCCACAGTGGCGGGCACCGGTAAATTCTGAGTGTCCAGTTTACTTTTGAGGATCGATTCGACACTTTTGTAACTGTAGGCTTTGATGATCAGAGCACGGGCGCAGGCAGCCTCCAGTCGTTCGGGTGAAAACTTCTTGGCCAGTCTCATGATGCCCAGGCAGGAGCGGAAGCCTTGTTCGGGATGGGTTCTGTTCTCCATGATACAAGTGACCAGGGCCCGGGTTTGAGGACCGTTTTGCCCCGCCCAGTGAACGATCCGGGACGGCGTCCACTCCAGATACTTTTGATGGGATTTGGGCATATGTTCCGGGAGGGTGGTATGGCTTCCCCGGTGCATACTTCTGGCATGAACGGCAATCCGTTTGTTCTTGAACAGGATTTCAACGATGTTTTGGGTAATCCGGACTTCCACTTGTTCTTTGACCAACTGATAAGGGACACTGTAGTAATGGCCGTCCACATCAATATGATAATCGATATTGACCCGTGCTTTCTTCCATCTTGCATATTCATATGGGATGGCGGGCAGCGGTTTTGACGCCGGCCGGTCGATGGTTTCAAATAAGGTCTTTCTTGTGGCGTCCATCTTTTGAAACTTGCGATTGTTCAGCTCGGTAAGCTTTTGAGCAATAGCGGTATTCAGTTCCGTGATACTGAAAAAGGTATGATTGCGCAGCGCTGCCAGAATCGACCGCTCCGCAATCAGAACGCCGGATTCTACTTTGGCCTTGTCTTTTGGTTTGGATACTCTTGCCGGAATCACCACCGCCCCATAATGACCGGCCAGCTCCTGATAGGTGGGGTTGATGTCCGGTTCGTAATAACAGGGTTTGGTGATCCCGGATTTAAGGTTATCCGGCACAAGAATCTCCGGGACGCAACCGAAGAATCGAAACGCCTGAACATGGGCATCAATCCACGAGGGAATATCCTGAGAGAAAAACGCCCGCGCAAAGGTATAGTTGCTTGCCCCCCAAACGGCCAGAAACAGCCAGGCGTCATGGGTTTTCCCGGTGGCCTGGTCCGTGACCGGGATGGTCTGGCCTGCGTAGTCAATGAAGAGTTTCTCTCCGGCACGGTGGGTCTGACGCAGGGAAACGTCTATCTTATCCAACCATTGGTGATAAATAAGACAAAACTGACTGTATTGATAACCGTCGGGGTTGGCTTGCTTATATTCCAGCCACAATAACCGGAGTGTGACGCTTTTCCGGGTCAGTTCCTTGCGGATATATTCCGGCGACGGCATGCCGCGTTTGCCTGGCAATGGAACCGTACCGGCAGGATAAATATGTTGCTCTAAAAGGTTGTCATCCCAATCGGGCGGCAATGGCCAGGTCACTCCGGCTTGTTCGGCACGAAACAAATAATCTCTGACCGTGCTACGGGCAATGTTGCAGCTTTCGGCAATCTTTTTGTTGGATAACTTCTTTTCTACTTTTAATCGTAAAACTTCTCTAATCGTTCGCATGGATAACCTTTCCGCCGCCATAACTGCCTCCGTTTTTGTGTCCGGCATGTAGCGGCTTTCTGTGGGTTTATCCAGCGTCCTTTATGCTCCTCCCGAGGGGTGGCGCAATGGATCGGAATCAGGTGGCGACTTCCCCCGGAATGGGGTGGCGACTTAAATCGGAATCAGGTGGCGGAATGAATCAGAATCGAGTGGCGATTTGCGTCGGAATACGCAAAAGACGCAAAGCATTATTGAAAAAAAGAAAAAATGGCTCGCAGATTATTATTCAGCAAGAAAACTTTGTAGTTGAAATATATTTCTTTAAGATAACAAAAAACCCCCTCAAGTCGTCCAGACCTTGAAGGGGTTTTCCCTGCGTTAACAGATCATGTTATATTTAGAGGAGCTTAAGCGTCCTTATTTTTATGATCTTGTTACGATACTTCTTAGCTGACAATAACTTTTACTGCGTTAATAACCGGGTTGGTGAACAGGGCCATCAGGACGGCATAAAGAGCGAACACACCAACCACCTCGCCGACATACATCTTTTCATATTTACGTTTCAGGGAAACCATGATCAATCCACCAAGGATTAAGCATCCTAGTTGGAAGAAGGGGAAATTGGTTACTCCCGCTGCCGCATATTCAGCAAAGCTGAAAGTTGCCGTAATCATAATAACTGCTGCCGCTACTATCATTGTTCCTAATGTCTTTTTCATGATCTGTTACCTCCTAGAGGGTTATTTGTTTATTTGCCTTTATACTAATGAAAATACCATGCCAACTTTTCAAAGTAAACCAAATAAGATTGTAAGGTATTGATATTTGTTATGAATTGGCAATAAAGATGACTTGCAATAATTATCTCATATGCCCTCTTTCTTCTATTTGTTTCAATGAAATGTTTAAATGATTGAACGATGTGTTGAAATAGTATGGAGACCGACCGGATGGACTTGAATGATAATTATTGAGGGAATTTATACTCCCTTTTGATTATGAATATGGTGGTTTGGGCATGGGTAAATTAAACTTATTAAGGTAACTATGATATTCTCCCTGCGTTAAGATATTTCGTTCCAATCTTTTTGACCTTGTATCCGATGACAGATGCCTCCTCACTCGTCTTTCCGCACTTTTTAGGTCTTTATAATAGCGACGTTCAACAAGTATGCTCGCGATCATTTCAGGCGGGACTTCATACTTGATACAACTGTCAATAACGTGTACCTGATCCCGCCAAACTATTTTCCGCATTATATCTTCTTTGCACGGTTCGCCATTTTTGGCAGGTGATGTTTCATGTTTCATATTTTTCATCTTCAGTTGTAAGATTTTTTCCGATGATTCTTTGAGTGATTTAAATATAAGGAACTCGTCTTCATAAGTCAAACAAATATTCATCATAAAATATACTTTACTCTCTGTTCAAAATAAAATATTTAAACTCAATACAAAATCATCTCTTATCTTTCTGGACAGGAAAGGCATCATCAGCAAACAGGAACTGCTGAATGAGATGAGAAGAGTCAATGCAATGAGGAATAAATCTTCAAAAGAATAAATAAGGAAGTCATTTATGTCAAAAAAAAATAATATCTCTGAAAAAGAGGTTTATCGACTTTGGATTGAATATTTGAAAAGAAGTGAAAAATATAAAACTTACTGCAAACTTTTCCGTGAAGTATTTAAAATGGAAAATCAAAAGAGAAAGACTTCTGCCAAGTCAGCCGCGTTGGACAAATTGATTAAAACTGAAGTTTCCTTAAAATTAAATGAACTAGATTTTGATTACATGCAACGTTACTACGATTTTTTCGGAGATATATTTATCGGATCGTTTGATGATTGGTGGAAGACGCATAAAATATCGAAGAGAACACTTCCGGTAATTGTTTTAAATGATCCTAACGCCTGCAAAGTTCTGCCCTTTTTTGCAAAAGAGTTTAAAAAGCTACAAAAAACAAAAAAGAAACATTTGACTCCTAAAGAGACACTGAAAATCCTCACAGAAAGCGAATTTGAATTTATTTTTCTCGCAGTGCCTATGATCGGTGGAGTAACAATGGATGACATTTCTAAACAAATTGCTGATATCCGAAAAAAATGGGCAAAGGAATTTGAAGTTGAGGATTTTTATTTTAGAAGATTCAATATGCCGGTTAGCCGAGTTCGCTACGATGAGATGAAAAGATATCTGCAAGTATATGATTATTGGAAAGACGGCATGAAAATAAAAGAGATCATTGCTAAGATAAATCCAAATCGAGATGCCAAAGATGCAGACGTGATAAGATCGTGCCGTATGGATCTGCAGAAAGCAAAAAAAATCATTTACAATGTGGAAGCCGGTTCTTTTCCAGGGGAACCTCAATTCAGATAAATAAGAACCGGGTTTTTATTTATCACGGAAAGCGAAGGTCGGGGGATTTCTCTCACCTGGCGCTTTTTTTTATTTTCCTTATACTTGCCTCAAATTTAAACACAAGGAGGCGATGATCATGAATACAACCAATCACGCAAAAATCAGGCAACAGCAAAGGGGAATATCTAATGTAGCGTTAGATATTATAGAGCGTAACGGGAGATGTGAAAAAGCACCTGGCGGAGCAATAAAGATATTCTTTGGTCTTAAAGAATATCAAAAGACTATTAAAGACCTAAAAAGAACAATTCAGATGCTAGATAAAGTTAAAGGCGGCACGATAATAATAAATGAGGATGAAATTATTACAGTTTACAAAAACGCACATATTAATTGAAAGGATGTGAATTCAATGAATATTAAAATATTAAGTGAGGAATATATAAAACAACGATTAGCGGAAACAGTAATAAAAATAAATCGTGTGAAACGAATTAAAACTTCTGAGCGGGAGATTCAATTAGCTGAAGCGGAAAGAGCTGTATGGAAAAGAGTATTGCATCATGTCAGGAATGGCGAAATGATGACCATTGATGATGATGACAGAATAGAATGGCATGTAAATGCTCCAAGTGCGTAGTTTTTTTTAATTTATAATACAGTTCAACAGGGAGGTATAAACATGATTGAGAAAAAAATATTTTATGTTTACCAGTATATGGATAAGAATAAAAAAAAGCCGTTTTATGTCGGAAAAGGAACCGGTGATAGAAAACATGCCCATATGAGAGAGGCGCGGAAAGGTGTGAATCGTATCCTGTGTGATAAAATCAGAAAGCTTGAATTTGAAAAAGGTGTTAAAATAGTCGTAATTGAAGACAATATTACAGAGTGGGAAGCTTTTCAGAAGGAAAGCAGACTAATTGAAAATATTGGTCGCCTTGATTTAGGAACAGGACCACTTTTAAATCAGTCATTTGGTGGCGAAGGCATTTCTGGCGGCATTGATATATATGGTTACCGGAAACAGGGCATAGCAAGGAAAATTACAGACATGGTGCACAATGGTATGCTTATTCAGGATATGCCGAAGGAAATCAGAAAATTTGTGATTGAAAATGAAATGAAAGTTAAGTGGGTTGAAAGTAGGATCATCCCACATATTCAGGAAATGGGGAATGTGGGATATCATTACAAAGGACCCAAAAAACTGTTACTTGGATGGCAATTTTCCTTAGACCGAAAAATGATAGACGTTAATACATTGATTTTGGAAACAAAGGGACTTTTAAAAGTACATGGCGATTTACCACTTAATAAAGGATTTGTCTCAGTTGCACCAAAGAATTATAATTTTGGATATTGATTTTTAAAATATCAATCATAAACTAATAGCCGTGAGATTTATATTATGACCCCCATAGAATCCATCTATGAAATACGGTCAGATGTCCTTTATCTTCAGCGGTATCTCTATGAAAAGAAACCTGTCGTTTATCATAGAGCATATGAGAGATATGAAAAGCTGGTGGACAGGTTTTTCAAGGAAAGTGTCAATGTATTTGAACCGGAGAAACGCAGGATACTGCGGATCGAATGCCTGGATGACTCAAATTATTTTTTAAATCTGCTGGAAACGACGGTGGAATATTATCAGGTGAATTAAGGAGAAAAACCGTTTTGTCCAAAAAACAAACATATCTCATATAATCAAGCACTTGACTCCTATTGACATCAGGAAATATTTGCTGTATATAACTTTCCAACAAAGGTTGAATTAACCTTTTACCTTGAATTTTTCGCCGCATCTCACCGGCTATCATATACATCCAACGCCGGAAATTTATCTTAAGTACCCAATATTGCGTTTAAAAATGCTCATTCAAGCATTGGTGGTGAAGTTTGCAATCCATCATGGGGGTTATTTTGCCTGATGGAATTTTACGGTAAATTATTAATATTTAAAAGTAATTTAAGGAGGAGCGATGGAAACACCAAGGATAATTTACGGCGGTTATGAACGAACGGCTTCCGGGATGGTCTATGTCGGAAAATTGTCAGAGCAGACAAGAATGAATCGTGTCAACAAACTAAAAAGTTTTCTCTTAAGTCTTATTGAGGAAGAGGTTGAACTTTCCTTCCGTACACAAAATTGCCTGAATAATGCAGGAATCAAGTTGGTCGGTCAACTGGTGCAGATGTCTGCTTCTGAACTTCTTCATCTGAAAAACTTTGGACGGACATCACTGCACGACATCGAACAGGATTTAGTGAAAAAAGGTTTGACCCTGGATATGAGACTTAATTTTTTTCCGTGGAATGGAACGGACGAAGGCAATGAATTGATCCAGATTCTTTTCTTACAGAAACCTGGTGGTGGTTTTTATATAGAAAAAAGAACTGCCGAGGGTCTGGACACTGATTTGAGGAAATTAAATCAGACCGTGAACAAAAAGCAGCAATCGCTTTTGGACACACAGTATCTTCTGGAAATGTTGGAGTCAAAGTTTCAGAAAGACGCACCTTATCTGCCAAACTTGATCAAGCGGCACCGTCAGTGGATGGAGAGGGAAGGAAATAATATCCGTTAATATCAAACTTAAAATACAGGGAGGAAATGAAAATGAAACAACAGACACAAGGCATATACGAATCCACATTCCAGCAGCAGACTGCAATGGAAGTAACTGTTTACAATAACAACAGAGGGCTTGTTAAGGATCAGCGGCAAATCAAATTACCTAAGGGATTGATAGAACTTCGCTTTATGGATATTGCAGCGAACATAGAAGTGTCTTCAATACATCTCCACTCAATTACAACACCGGATAAATTATCAATATTGGAGCAGAATTGCGAATATGAATATATTGAACCAGATAAACTTCTGGCCAAATATATCGGAAAGGAAGTCAGCATCTATAGAAGAAATCATTTAAAAGACCAGGTGGAGTTAATGACAGCGACAATTCTATACAGCGGCCAGGATAACATTATATATCAAAGCGGTGATGAAATTATTATGAGTCTTCCATCACAAATTATTTTCCCAAAAGTTTCGGAGACGATAAAGACAAAGCCTACCATTACATGGCTTATTTATAATGACAATCCATCTCTGCAAACAATTGAAACCGTCTATATTGCAAGAGGCCTTAACTGGAATGCTGATTATCGTATTGTGCTGAATCAGGAAGACAGCAAAGCTGATATTTTTGCATGGGCAGACATAGAAAATGGCAGCCGTCTGGATTACAGTGGCACAACCATTAAGCTCGTGGCCGGCGATGTCAATCACCTCCCTTATTATGATGATACGGCGGGAGCTGAGTATTCCCTTGGTCATAAACCGATCTCGTTCAAGGGAAAGTCTTTCGCTGATAATCATATCTATTCCATGGATAGACACACAACACTAAAGAATGGTCAAACAAAGCAGATAGGTTTACTACAAGCCAATGACGTCAAAATAAAAAAAGAATATCGTCTTTCCAGTCCTGAATTAACGGATCAAATCGCCTACGGAAGCATTTTGGCCCGTTCATCAGATGATGTAACCATTTATTTAACAATAGACAATAAGAAGAGTCACGGTTTAGGCATACCTTTGCCGGAGGGGAATGTTCATGTGTTCAAACGTGACAATAATGACAGCCTTCAGTTTATTGGCGCCGATACAATTGGTCATATCCCTGAAAATGAAACAGCATCTATCAAACTTGGCGCTGCTTTTGACATCAGAGCAACAAGAACTCAAAAAGACTTTCAGCAGATTTCCCAAAATATCCATGAAATTACTTATGAGATTAATATTCGTAACCATAAAAAAGAAGATGTAACCGTCAGGATTTTGGAAAATATTGCCAGCAACTGGATAATCCTTGAATCCTCACATAAGCTAAAGAGAATTGACTCTCGCTGGGTTGAGTGTCCTTTTCATGTAAAAAGTGGTAAAGAAATGACTCTGACCTATAAGGTGAGAACAGGAGAAGAATAGAAATATGGAAGACACAATAGCATTGCTCAAAGCAATATCTTATATCGTTTGGCCGATTTGTTTACTCTTGATTGTTTTTATGTTCAGAAAAGAAATACGAACGGTGCTTCTTAGTTTTGTTCAAAAAAAGGCAAATGAGAACAAACCCCTTGTTGACAGGCCGTCAGACACTCCAAAACCGGTGGCCGAGCCAGAAGAACCCGACGAACCACGGGATCACCAACCGTCGGTTACATTGCCTCCCGAGGATCAGATGTCAGTTAAGGTATGCAAAAATAACTCAGGGGATTATTTTGTCGTACTAGACGACGAAGAAAACGATGAAAAAATTTACTGTATTACACCACAAGGTATACCAAAATGGATAGAAAAACGAATACTTCAAACAATTGAATATGTCAATGTTGATATGCTCGGAGAAGAACAATTAAATAAATTCTATAATTTCATTGAAAACGCCGAACCAGATGCAGCAGAAGTCGGAATAATCAGAAAGCCTCTTATTGTATATTATTTGCCAAGTTATATGAGAATGGTAAATAATTTAAATACATTGCCAGCAAAAATGTTGGCATATATTAAAAGCAAAGGAAGAGTAACTTGGCGTGAAGTCAAACAATATCTTCATGACACATATGGGTATTCGCGTACATCAGGTTCAATGGGGGCGTCTTTGAAGGCGTTGGAAACATTGGGGCTTGTGACAATCAATGGCCAAGGTGATGATAAAATCATTACTTACGTTGTTCCGAAGAGATAAAATTGCGATAAGACTTTAAAATAATATTGGAGTAAACAATGAGCACATCAAATTATGACATAAAAAATTATTCATTTGTGTTCCCTAATTTTTCTGAGGATGATTGGATCGAACGCATAAATGAAACCGACGGTTTCAACAAAAGTTTACTAATTACTCAAATACGATTACTAAATCTGATCAAATCAATAAATGATAAACAGGTAACGCCAGCAAGACTTGCTTGGGTAAATCTCTGGACAAAATGCATGTCTTTGTTAGATGCTACATCCGCTGCTTTGTCTGGTAATTCTACTTTTATTTTAGACGTTCTCGGACGCATTTCAACGGAGACATTGTTGCATACCTTAACAATCGCTGATCCTTTTTTTAAGTCGTACGATAAAAAAAATAAATTGATTACCGATAATTCAATGAAAATTGTTGATAAAATAGTTGATCGTCTATGTGCATACACAGCGTGGGCACTATCTGCAGACGTTAACTTCATTAAATGGGAGTTTATGAAGAAAGCAAATCTTGATATGATATGGGATCCAGAACCGGCTAGAAGTATTAAATATAATTCTCGTGAATATAATAAATATAAATCAATTTTTGGCGAGATAACAATTGATATAGATCCTGTAACTTTACGAATAGGTAGAAAAAAACAAGAAGAAGAGCTAATGTTCGCGCGAAAGAGGATTGAGACATGGCTTAATCATCCTGATTTGTTTGAATGGCAGAAAACGATTAGAGAGTATAATGAACAGATAAAACCAAATACAGTATCTTTCTTTGCTCTGTTTAATGAAACCGAAAAAACAATAAGAAGAAAAATGCAAAACATCGATTTGGGAATTGGCTATTTGAATTACAAGAAAGCATCATTGTTGATACACGGTTCAACAATAGAACAAATGAACTTAATTAACAATAACATGATATATCAAATAACACCTTCTTCTCGTGAAGATATAGAAACTAGCGCTGAACTCGTTCGTTCTGAATGTAACAACATAGCTTTATGTCTTGAAATATTCAAAAGACAAAATATTATATAAAGATCTATTTGTGCATTCTAGCATGATTAGTCGCTTCTTATGATTGGGAGCAATTGTTTTATAAGGGACAATCAAAATGTCCATCCACATCATCCCCATAAATAAACTCAGTGCCGCAGCTTTAAAAGGTGTCATCGAAGAATTTATCACGAGAAGCGGAACCGACTACGGAACAGAGGAAGCTACTCTGGATACTAAATTCAGGCAGGTCAAAAATCAGCTAAAGAACGGAACAGCTGTTCTTGTGTTTGATGACGAGACGGAGACTACTAATATATTCTTAGCTGATGATCCTGTGTTGAAGAAGATTGTTTGCTCTGAACAGAATATGACCTGACAGTTTATGCAAGTCTTATATTCACATCTTCCTGTAGTTAACGGTTGAAAATGGATATGCAGACCGGGATGAAGAAAATAGATGATGCGATAATGGCTCCATAGGAAAACCAGTTCATGTATTTTTCATATCCCCGAAGGCTTACATCCCAGTCACTTTTCTCAATGAACTGCTGAAATTCCCTGATCGGATTTATGGCTTTAAATTTCTTAAGGGTATATGCCACTTTTGTTCCTGCCACATTTTCGGAAAAAGTAATGTCTGCCTGCATTGTAGTTATCCTTTGATTTTATTTATTGATTATTTGACCGATAAGCTATGTGTGATATTTTCTGACGACTGCCGTGACAACTCCGCCAAGACGCAGTTCCGCTACAGGTTTAATCCTGGGGTATTTGGGATTGGCTGCTTCCAGATAAACCTCTTGGCCATTCTTGTGAAAATACTTCATTGTCCAAGCACCATCCACCTCGGCAATTACAATGTCTCCCGTTTTCGGTTCTTTGCCACGTTCGACAAGCACCAAATCATCCGGCATGATTCCGGCACCGATCATGGAATCTCCATCAACCTTCAGAAGAAATGACTCTGCCTGTTTTGTGATCAGGTACTCGTCAAAGGAGATTACATCGCGCAATTCTTCTTCTGCCGGTGAGGGAAAGCCGGCTGATACCTGTCCGGCTAACGGGACACCGATAAGCGGGTTAATAAACGTCAGATGTCCTGATTTGTCCTTTTCCAGAATCCCTTCCTGCAAGAGTTTGTTCATCCAGAAATGGACAACGCTCTTCGACCTGACGGCAAGCAAAGTAAGCATTTCCTCATAAGTCGGCATACGATGGCGATCACGGTTAAAATCGGCTAACTTTTGCGCTACTGATTTTATGGTTCGTTTCGTTTCCATGGTTCGTACTATAATAGAACAAATGTTCTATTGTCAAGAATATTTTTAATTATTAATAAACATGGGTCATCTGATGAACCGGTCTTAAGATTTATTCTGTAATTCAAATTGATTTATGCAAAACAATAATTTATAAGTAAAACACACTGTTAAAATAAATCATGGAGGATACTAAATGAACAAGTCTGATTTGATCGAAGAAGTAGCAAAGGTAACATGCACTAAGAAGGAAGCAACAGAGGTAATAGAAGCAACACTGGCAGCCATCCAGAAATCACTCAAGAAAGGCAATTCTGTAACTCTGGTGGGATTCGGGACATTTGATGTCAAGAAGAGAAAAGCCCGCACAGGCAGAAATCCTCAGACAGGAAAAGCACTTAAGATAGCCGCCAAGAAGGTTCCCGTATTCAAAGCCGGAAAAGGCCTAAAAGACGCCGTAAAGTAAAATTGTTCAAAAGCGATTCATAAGGAGCTGCCTGTCATATTGATGGGTGGCTCTTTTTTCTAATTCGAGACATGACATGAAAATCTGCAAAAACTGTTTCCGGGAATTTGATGAACAAAAAGATGTCAATTGCAATCCTATCTCAGAATTGGGTAAGATATTTTTAGAGTATATCGCAGGAGATAATCCTGCCGATTACTGCCCAGAGTGTCGAGAAGAACCGGGAATGTTGAATATCGCGGGATTCGAAACAGATAAGTACTAATCTGTTTTCAATTTTTGTATAATATCGATTTCGAAACGTAAATATTTATCCCTGAAAATCTAATTCAGCGATCGGCAGTAATCTCCATCAGACGTAAAACCTTTCGGACATCTCTTACCAACCTTCTGAATGACCTGTGTCGGTTTGCTTTGTATCCTGCGGCAATAATCGCCATCAGAAGTAAATCCGAAAGGACATCGTCTCCCGATCTTGGCAATCACTTCTTTGGCACCCGCCAACGGCCTGCAATAGCTGCCGTCAGATGTGTATCCGAAGGGACATCGCTTGCCAATCTTTTGTATCATTCCTTGAGAGAAGGCATTATCAGTGACAGCAACAAAAATGAATATGAGGATCGTCATTCCCAAAAGGACATTAAATAATTTTGTCATTTTTTCCCCTGTCAGAATTTATCACCGGCAACAGCTCCATCTAAAGCTCAAGCCGCATCGCCAGGATAAGGTTTCTTTGTATGCTTATTCCAAACGCCTTCATTTATTTTCATCTCCTGCAAGGTAACTGACAACTGCTGGCCCTCTTTCCAGAAATGATATTTGGGATCTGAATTGAAAGGAATGACGACGTTTCCTGAATCATCAATATAAGGGAATTGTTTGTTTGACATATTATGAGTTCCTTTAAATAAATTGATTTACCGGCGAGATCTGCCGTTAATTAACTATATTACGCCTGTTTTTTCCTGAAGTAAATACGTCAAATTCAAAATTCAATTATCTCGTATAGAAATTATTAACATATAAAAAACTATAGGAGGTTTTTGCATGAAAAATTTTAAGGTCATCTTTATGGCGGCAGGAGCAGCAGTATCTCTGCTGGCATTCGAACCGACAACACTTTTGGCAAAGGTCGCTGTTGGCGCGGTTGGAGCGGCTGTCGGCGCTGTTTTGGCTGATCCTGTCTCTGAGGAAGCTGCGGAGTTCAAGAAGCAGATTCAGGAACTGAAGATGCAGATGAGGCAGAAGCCTGTCGAAGCGACTGTCGCTGATTAAAAGTGTTACAGTTAAAAAATCCCTGGTGGCTGATGAAGTCACCGGGGAATTTTTATTGTAAAATTTCTTATTTAAAGATTTCACATAGAAATTATTAAGACATCAAATTCAGATGTGATGATTACTGTGCCTTCAGAAAGCACAGTGACCGTCGCTGAAGCGATCGTGCTAATGATCTTTTATCTTGATACATTTCTGGCAAATTTGTAACAGGATAAAAAATCATGGTACGGTTACTATTTGGTAGGCAGAGACTTTTCGCGAGGAGAGTTTCTGTTTTTCTTTTTTTTAACTCTTAACATATTTTCTAAGCCCTTCACCACATCCTTCTTGTGCTCTGGACTTAAATGTGAATAACGTTCACTCATAGCAATGCTTTTATGACCCATTAACTTTGCTATTGTATAAAGAGGCGTTCCTTGAATTGCAAGCCATGAAGCAAAGGTGTGCCTACAAGTATGGAAAACAACTCTTTGCCTTCGATCGGTAACGTCATTATTAAATCCTAAATCATCAACGACTCGTTGAAAGGCATTGGAGATTTCTTTAATTTTTTGACCGTCTTTATCTTTAAAGATGTAATCATTTAAATTATCCGGTAAACGATGATCTAATATTTTCTTAACTGTTCCTGTCATTGGCGCGTAACGTGTTTCACCATTTTTTGTATCACGTAAAGTAACAAGATCATTTTTTAAATCTACATCACAGCCTTTAAGATTAAATATTTCAGAGGCTCTTGCGCCTGTATGCAAAGAAATTAAGGTCATGTCATGTAGTTTTGGATCTTTCAGCTCTTTGTACTCCTTCTTTATTTGATGGTTACGCTTCAATTCTTTTAAAAGAATGCCTGCTTCTTCGTCTGAAAAATATCTATCACGAGCATTGTGTATAATTGGCATAATACCTTTTTTTTCGCCCGGCCTCTTCTTTTTGACAGGGTTGTTTCCATGATACATATCCCAGTCTGCTGCTTTATTAAACATGGCACGTATCAAAGAAAGACAATGTGATACAGTCTTAGGAGATAAATTATCCTTTAACATTTCCGATTTCATACGCTCAAGATCAAGTAGGGAAATTTCATCGAGACGTTTATTATCGAAACGAGATTTCAGATGATTTTCGTATCTACTTTTATCTTCAATCCCATCTCTGTTCTTATTTTCTGCTGACCATTTTAGATACTCTTCGGCTAATTTACTGAACGTGATAGGCTTTTTTGTTTGTTTTGGCAACGCTTCTCCATGTCTTAAAGATCGCAGCCTTTCTGCTCTGATATGCGTCGCTGCTTGCGCAGAATATCCTTCAGATGTCCAACCTGCTTTTTCCCATATCTTCCTTTCTCCAGCTTTATATGTCAGATAAAAGCATTTATCTGTTTTACCATTAAAACGTCTTTCGTTAGATTCTATATAATAAATACCCGGTTGATTGTTGACCTTGATCTTTTTCATTGCTGATATAGCCTATACCCTATTTCTACCCTATTTCTACCCTTTGGAGTGAAATATAGAGTAACACGAGGTAATAGTCAATTTATATTTTATTAATTATAACATATTATTAGGCAATAGTAAGCAGCTCGGAGAAATAGGAAGAAATGGCTTATAAAGGGCTCATAACCCAAAGGTCGAAGGTTCGAATCCTTCCCCCGCTACCAAAATAAATTCAAGAGGTTAGAAGAAATTCTAGCCTCTTTATTTTTTTTATAATTTCAACTTCCAGCCTTACTTCCAACCCGCAGCATTAAAAAAAGCATTTTTGCCGTTGAATAATTCTTTTTTTAGTAGACCGCAAAGGCCGCTGTTAACCACCATCTTCTCGCGGAAGCAATTAAGCTTTCTGCGTCCGAACTGTTCTGGTTCAAGATTTAATGGGCTTGAACCAGCTAAAAGATACTGACGGGACGGTTTTCATAGTGGCAAAAGTCTAATCCAAAAGAAAGAGCAGGCGAGATTAATTAAGTGTTATGTCCCTCGAATCGTATTTCCCGAAGCAAAGAAAGCTCGCAACCGAACCACTGTCTGTGATCTGGAATCGAGCGATATAATCGAATTAAGCATTATCATTTGTATCACTATTAAAGGCATACTCTCAAACTTCTGACCTTTTCTAATAACGCACAATTTCCTAGATCACATGCTTTTTGTACGTCATAACAACCAAGTTCTTTGTTACCACTCATTAGATATAGCTGTCCTCTGCCATGATAGGGCACATAAAAATTAGGTCTTATACGAATTGCCTCACTAAAATTATATATAGCCTCTCTAATTTTTCCTTCTTCAATCAGAGCACTACCTAATTGGATATGCGCTAGGTAATTATCCTTTGTCACCTGTAAAGCATGATTGGAAAGCTTTATGCTGTCTTTCCAATAACCACATTGATTCCATGTTAAGATTGATAGAATGACTATGAAGACTATTGTTGTTGGTAATACAATCTTCATGCGCATATTTTTACTCTTAATTAAAGACGAAATTCCCCATGCCAAGATAACTGCAATACCTATAGAGGGTAGATAATGATAACGGTCAGCCATTGCAGATGGCGTTGTTCCGTTAATTTCAATAATTCCAATAACTGGAATAATAGTGATTGCATACCACAACCAGCCGACCAACACATAAGGTAAACGTTTAGCCATAACTATTGCAGCTGTACTAATAATAATTATCACAAAAGAAGTTCCTATAACTTTCCATACTGGGATTTGCTCTAAAAAAGGATAAAAGAAAGCCATGTCATGAGGCCAAACCGTTTTGTATAGATAAGTAATAAAAGCAACGGGGGAGTTGGCTAACCGGTAAATAAGAGAAAAATGTGACACGTTTGAGGTATTTGGATTATATAAAGTTGTAATAACAATAATAATGGATAAAATAAAAAAAGGTGTTTTTTCTCTAATTTGCCATAATATCAAGTTTTCTTTTTTAGAATTAAAACGTTTCAGCGGCCAGTAATCCAGTAAAATCATAATCACCGGCAGGGTGATCACCATCGGTTTGCTCATTATAGCCAGAACAAAAGAAAAAAGAACAAGCACATATCTTTTAACAGCGGGTTTTTCCGTATAATAGACATAAAAACATAAAGTCAGCATCCAGAAGAAAGCGCTCAAGACATCTTTTCTTTCAGCTATCCAAGCAACAGATTCTACATGGAGAGGATGCAGAGCAAAAAAAGCGGCGACAAAGGCGCTTTTCCAAACCGCACCGGTCATGCGGTTAAAGAGCCAGAATAGAAGCAGGGTACTGATGATATGCAAAATTAAATTGGTAACATGATAACCGCTGGCGTTCAATTCATGAAGTTGATAATCAAACATGAGGGATAGCCATGTTAGCGGATGCCATAAACCGAGATATTTTGTAGTGAACGACCAACAAAGTCCTTCTGGTGTAATTCCGGTGAGAACATGACTATTATTTGTGACAAAAAATGGGTCACCGTAATTGCTGAAATCAAATTGATTAACTTGCCAGTAAACAGCGAGTATGATTATTGTTAAAAAAATATAAACAATGAATTTCTGTATTTGTGATTTAATTAATATATTTAACATTTTATAAATTAATATCACATATTCAATTATGTGTCAGCAGTATTTTTGCTTGGTATTTTTGCTTGGTTTCTTCCTGCAAGTTTTATTTTCTAATTTTATATTTTATACACATGTTTTAACCAGCAATCATGAACTAAGAGCAATTCGCCACCTTCCGAGGGATTGACAAATAAAACCAAAAGCGTATTTTGAATGCATCTTCTAGTCACAATCAGAATGAAGATGTATGTAAAGAAATAGGTGGTTCAGACAAGCGTCTAAATCATCTGCAAAACCATGCACCGTCATGACATGATCATCCGGGATTATGCCTTGTCGTTTGCTTGTATAATCTCGCGCATCAAATAGAACAGATTTATAATTTAGCCGCCGGAGAGCCTACACGTGAGGGGTGTTTCTAAAATAAATAGCCAAGTATTTGATTATAAAGAACATATATATTTTAAACAAAAAAACTTTTTTGGCCCATGGAGTACTAAGGGAATGAATTTTATCCTTGCTTTCCTCTTTTAAATATAATGAATAGTGCTATTATGGTTTCCGGTCATTCGGAAAAGTCCAATAAACTGTCGTTTATGAGTAATAAAAGGAGTGCGTCATGGCGGAAGAAAAAGAGAAAGGGTGGATTATAGACCAGTTGTTTAATCCGATATTAGATTTTCTGGATGAAAGTCCATTTCTGGGAATATTTGTCATCGCGTTTGTCTGTGTTTTGATTGTTGCCTTTTTCCCTCCATCATTAGTATTCGTATTGCTTTTTATCGGCTATGGATTTTATTTAAAGTCTAAACGAGCGAAAACCAATAAAGAGCCGTGACGATAAATAATAATTAACCCTGAAAGATAAAGGGAAAAGATTTATGGCTAAGCTGACATTAGATGAATGGATTGCCCGCATCAGGAAGAACAAAAGTTTCAATTCCAATGCGGCGGCAATCGTTGACATCCCGGATAAACCGGGCGACTGGGAGGATTATCCTTCATGGGTCGATCCCCGGTTGGTTGCTGTCTTACAAAAACGCGGCATGGAGAAGCCGTACAAACATCAGGCGCAGGCCGTGCGCTTTATCCGCAATGGTCAGGATGTCGTGCTGGTGACGCCGACCGCCAGCGGAAAAACGTTATGCTATAATCTCCCCGTTTTACAAAGCATTCTGGAGGAACCGGAAACACGCGCGTTGTATCTTTTTCCCACCAAGGCCCTGGCGCAGGATCAGATGCATGAAGTCCACAGTCTGATTGGCGACCTGAAGGCGGACATCAAAACATTTACCTATGACGGCGACACGCCCGACGACGCGCGTCAGGCGATCCGCCGGCAGGGGCATATCGTGGTCACCAATCCGGACATGCTGCATGCCGGCATTTTGCCTCACCACACCAAATGGCAAAAGCTATTTATGAATTTGAAATACATCGTTATCGATGAGCTGCATATCTACCGCGGGATTTTCGGTTCGCACTTCGCCAATGTCATCCGCCGGCTCGTGCGGATCTGCCGTTTTTACGGCGCCAATCCCGTTTTTGTCTGCTGTTCGGCGACGGTGGCCAATCCCCGTGAACACGCGGAAAAAATTCTGGAGCGGCCTGTGGCCTTGCTGGATAAGAGCGGCGCGCCCACGGCGGCGAAAACATTCATTCTCTATAATCCGCCGATCGTCAACCGTGAACTGGGTATCCGCCAGAGCGCAATGACACCGGCGCGTAAAATAGCATCCGATCTGATTGACAACGATATTCAAACAATTGTTTTTGCCACCAGCCGTCTGAATGTCGAGGTCCTGACCAAATATCTGAAAGATAAATTTGTCAAAACAAAACCCATTGATAATCATTTTGTAACGGGCTATCGCGGCGGCTATCTGCCGAACCTACGCCGCGAGATCGAAAGCGGTCTGCGCTCGCGCGAAGTAATGGGCGTGATCAGCACCAATGCGCTGGAGCTGGGCATCGATATCGGCAATCTGGAAGCCTGCATCATGACGGGCTATCCCGGTTCCATTGCCAGCACATGGCAGCAGGCTGGGCGCGCGGGCCGTCGTTCCGGCCATTCGCTGGCGATTCTCATAGCGCGCAGCAATCCGCTGGATCAATTCATCATGGAAAATCCCGATTACTTTTTTGCCCTGTCCCCCGAGCACTGCCGCATTAATCCCGACAATCTGCTCATCCTGCTTCATCACATCAAAAGCGCGGCTTTTGAACTGCCTTTTGAAAAAGGTGAAAAATTCGGCGGCGAGAATCTGGAAGAATTTCTGGAGTACCTTGAAGAAAAAGGCGTGCTGCATCACACGAATGACCGGTGGCACTGGGCGGCGGAAAGTTATCCGGCGGACGAAGTCAGTCTGCGGTCGATTAATCCCGAAAACGTGGTGGTGGTTGATGCCACCGATGCCGGCAACCATAAAGTCATTGCCGAGGTTGATTGGGACAGCGCGTTTACCATGGTGCACGATGAAGCCATTTATTTGCTGGCTTCCGATCAGTATCATGTGGACAAACTCGATCTGGAAAGAAAAAAAGCGTACGTGCGCAAGGTCGATACGGATTACTACACCGATGCCATGACGTACACGAACGTGCGGGTGATCGATTCATTTGACCATCATCGGGAGCCCGGAGCGATTGTGGAGCATGGCGAAGTGCAGGTCGTGCGCAAGGTGGTCGGGTATAAGAAGATCAAATTCTATACCTCGGAAAATCTCGGCTACGGCGATGTGAACCTGCCGGAAAAGGATATGCACACGACCAGTTACTGGTTTACGATCCCCCGTGACCGGCTGCGCGGACTTGGTTTCACCCCGGCGGAAATTATTGACGGACTGTCGGCGCTGGCCTATACGCTGCAGCATTTGTCGGCCATGTTTCTCATGGCGGACACCCACGATATTGACCGGTCCCTCGGGGATAAAAGCGGCGAATGGTTTGTCAATCAGGGCAAGACGGGACGCAGTATTGCCTCGTTTAAAGAGGGAAAGTTGGGCATGACGGACAGCGGCGCCGTTGCGCGTATTGATGAATTCGATCCAACCATTTTTATTTTTGATTCCTATCCCGGCGGCATCGGTTTTTCCGAATTGCTTTACCGCGAACATACCAATCTGCTTTCGGCCGTGGTGAACCTGATCCGGAAATGTCCCTGCGCTTATGGCTGTCCATCCTGTGTGGGGCCGACACTGGAGGTGGGAAAAACCGCCAAAGAAATTGTCCCGAAGATCGTTGAACTGATTCTCGGGAAATAGGCGCGACAAATATAAATCGGAATTATCTGAAAATATGAAATCGATTGACAAATTAAAGCGCCTGACCGGCGAAAATGTGAATAAAGCACCCTCAGCAGATAACAGCGGAGAGGAACAGCAGCAAAACCGCGCGACAGCAGAAAGACTGAGGCAGCTTGACGATTTGCGCCACCGTATCGAAACAGTTGTCAACCGTTCACGCTCTCCAAACAAAGCCGATCTGGCCGGCGCGAAGACCCGCGGCAACCAGGGACTGATTGAAATACTCTCGGGTGAAGAAATCGAAAATGAACACGGCCGGTTTTTTCTGGTCAGCAAGCTGATTCGCGGCTCAAGCCGCCACGGTCATCGCAATATTCGGGACGCTTTTGATTTTAACGCCGACGCGGCGGCAATGCTGGCCAACCATCCCGGCATCCGTGAATACTGTTCTTCTGATGCCCTGTTCCTGGATACGGAAACAACGGGCCTTTCCGGCGGCACCGGAACGATGGCCTTTCTCATCGGCCTGGGATGGTTTGAGGAAGGTCATTTTCATGTTCATCAAATTCTGGCGCGCGACTTCGGCGAAGAGAAGGCGGCGCTGGCGTATCTCAAAGAAATTGCCGAAAGAAAAAAATTTCTGGTCACGTTCAACGGCAAAGCGTTTGATATTAATCTGCTGACCACCCGTTTTATTTTAAACCGCATCCAGGCCGATCTGGCCGGTTTGCCTCATCTCGATCTGCTGTTTCCATCGCGCCGCATTCTGGGTCATCGTCTGGAAAACTGCCGTCTGATCACTCTGGAAACGGATGTTCTCGGCGTCCAGAGGGAGGGCGACATTCCGGGATGGGAAATCCCGCAGCGGTATTTTGACTGGCTGCGAAAACGCGATCCGCTGTTGCTTGCCGATATCTTTGAGCACAATCGCCTGGACGTTATTTCCATGGCCACGCTGACCGCGCATCTGACCGAAATATTGGATGCCCGCGCCATAGAACAGTACGTGAAAACGGACGATTACCTGGCGGCGGCCGGACTCCTGTTGAAACGATCCGAGACTGAAAGTGTCGAAAAAATTCTGAGCATCTTTCAGGGAAACAGCTGTTCGGATTATTCGATGCAATCCAAAAAGAAGCTGGCTCAACTCTATAAGCGGACGGGCAGACTGGATGATGCCGCAAAAATCTGGCAGGACATGGCGGCGTGCAGTCCTGTCAGTTTTTACGCAGTTTCAGAACTGGCCAAATGGCTTGAGCATCGCATCCGGGATTATTCCGCGGCTAAATTACTCGTCGAGCAGGCGCTCCATAAGGAAAATATATTTTCGGAAGATGAAAGAGAATCGATTCAGCATCGATTAAAAAGATTGAATACACGGTTGGCAGCGAAACCATTTATAAAAAAAGATGACCCATGATGAAATCACTTTGCTTCAACTGGAAGCGCTGGCGGACCGGCTGGGAATACAAGTCCGCGATGAGAACATTAACCTTGATGATATCTCCAGCAGCGGCGGTCTCTGTCTTGTCGAAGGCAGCTATATTCTGATTCTCAACTCCAAAACGACCGTGCAGGAAAAGATTCAGGTTGCCATCGGGGCGTTGCGTCAGTTCGACCTGAATGATGTTTACGTGAAACCTGCGATCAGAGCATTACTTGAAGGGCGGTGACCGTGTGAGGTCAACATGACAAAGAACTTGCATATCATCGTCGGTAGAAAGAAATTTATTGTTTGTCTGTTTCTATCCATTGCCGTCCTTGCTGTTTTCGGCCAGGTGCAGCAGTTTGACTTCCTCAAGTTTGACGATGAAATTTATGTCACGGAGAACCCTCTTGTCCAATCAGGCATAACGCCGGCTGGAGTTCAATGGGCATTCAGCACAATGTACGCTGAATTCTGGCATCCAATGACATGGCTTTCTCTGATGTTTGATTATGAGCTCTATGGCTTGAACGCCGGCGGATACCACCTGACCAACCTGATCCTGCATATGCTGAGCGCATGCCTGCTTTTCCTGATTTTCCATCGTCTGACCGGAGCGATCTGGCGCAGCGCTTTTCTGGCGGCTCTCTTCGCTCTTCATCCTCTCCGGGTAGAATCGGTCGCCTGGATAGCTGAACGAAAAGACGTCCTGTGCATGTTTTTCGGCCTGGCCAGTCTTTACGCTTATGTCTTCTATGCGGAGAGTTCTAAGCTTTCCCGTTATCTTCTGTGTTTCATATTATTTTCTCTGTCTCTGATGTCCAAACCAACGACAGTGACGCTGCCTTTTGTCATGATGCTTCTTGACTACTGGCCGCTGCAGCGCTGGCAAAAAGCAACGGACAGGCAATGCAATCGTTTACCGTCCATAAAAAGATTGCTCGGGAAAAGATTCCTTTTATTTTGCTGGCCTTTGTCTTCAGCAGTCTGACGCTCTGGGCTCATCATCAAGGCCACATGATCGTTTCCTGGGAACAGTTGCCTCTTTCTGTCCGTTTGCTGAATGCCGTTATTTTCTATGCCGCGTACTTAAGCAAAATGCTCTGGCCGGTGAATCTGGCCTCCTTTTATCCCTACGAACAATTTTTCCCGTTGTGGAAAATTCTGGGCTCCTTGCTCATTCTGGCTGCCATCACGGCCGTTGTTATTTATGGCCTCAGAAAATGTCCGTTCCTCTTTGTGGGCTGGTTCTGGTATCTGGGAGCGCTTATCCCCGTTATCGGGCTCATCAAATCGGCCGATTACGGGATGGCCGACCGTTTCAGTTACTTGCCTTCGATCGGCATTATCATCATGCTGGTATGGTTTATTCCCGTCTTATAACCGCGCGAAGAAACGCGCAAAAAGATTTTGTTCCCGGCAGCAGCGGGCATCCTGATGATTCTGTCGATGCTGGCCTGGCAGCAGTGCAGCTACTGGAAAAACAGCACAGAGCTCTGGACTCATGCTTTGCGGGCAACAACAGACAACGCGAAAGCGCACAACAATCTGGGGCGCGCTCTGCGTGCCGAAGGAAAGATTACTGAAGCCATTAATCATTACAACAGAGCCATCCGGATCGCGCCAAACAATGCGGTTATTTACTTCAACAGAGCAACGGCGTTCTCGATGCTTGGTCAGCGCGAGCTGGCCATCGAGGATTTTAATGAAGCTATTCGCCTGAAACCATCTTTTGCCGCTGCCTATGAAAACAGGGCGATGACTCATCTCCATCTGGGCAACAAAGCGCCCGGTTGTCATGATTTGCGAAAGGCGTGCGAAATGGAAATGTGCAGGCCATTAGAAATGGCCATCCGTAACAGACAATGCCGTTGATTCGCCGGACGGGATTACTTCAGATTAGCCAGATAGTCTTTCCCCTCATCAAGCGATTTACAGAGGTAAACATTTGTCCGACCGGTGACCGCCAGAACACCCCTGAAGACAACTTCCTTTAAGCCATCGACACCATAAACTGCGGCGCATTTGATATAGGGCGCGTTTGACTTCATAAAATCCTTCAGGGCGCTGGTAATGGCCGTATCAAAGCTGGCACCCTTTACATTAACAAGGGCGCGTATTGAATTTTTAGGCTGGGCGGCAATAATTGCTTTGGCTCCTTCCATAAAGGCAAGTATTTCATCCGCTTTGCTTTGTGCAACATCTTCATAAAGTATTTTTACGCCTTTATGCATTATAAAACTTACGCCTGCCATTTCCCGTCCCCCTTCCTATCGTTTCATTTCGATTTCAATATACTCCGGATAAGACTTAAAGTATAAATCCTCATCATTACGAGATAATTTCTAAAAAGTTTTCACTTTAATGATTGGGGAATATAGGAAATTTCCTGCCGCATGTCAATTGATTTCCAAGAGAACATTATCCATTGATAAAATTATTCGAAAATGGATCAGAAAGAATCGGGGAACAGAGGGATTCTGTTGATATTATTCCTTTTGACATCCGAAATATTAATTTGTATATTCTTCATCACATTATTCTAATGCAAAGGTGACAATCCCATGAAGGATCAATCGCTTCTGGTACTCCTGGTTGAAGATTCGGAAGATGATGCTCTGCTCATTATCCGTGAGCTTCAGAAAGGCGGATATCATCCGGAGTATGAACGCGTCGAGACCGCCAACACAATGAAAAAAGCCTTAAAAGAGAAGCCGTGGAACATCATTCTTTGCGATTATAATATGCCGAATTTCAGCGCGCCATCAGCCATTGCCCTGCTTAAAGAATCCCATATTGATATTCCTGTGATTATTGTATCCGGAACGATTGGAGAAGAAACTGCCATCGAATGCATGCGTCTGGGCGCAAAAGATTATATCATGAAGGGTAAGTATTACCGTCTTTGCCCGGCCATCGCCCGGGAGCTGGAAGAAACGAAGGTCAGAAAGAAGCAGAAACAGTCAGAGGAGATGCTTCTCTTGATTCAGAGAGCAGTGGAAGGTTCGAGCGACGCCATCGGAATATCTGATCCAAAGGGCAGGCACTATTACCAGAACAAGGCCTTCACCGATCTTCTGGGATATACAGCGGAAGAGCTTGGCGACAGGGTGCAGCAAATCGTTTTTGCGGACCAGTCAATCGCCCGCCATGTTTTTGAAACCATTATGAACGGAGGCTCCTGCAGCAATGAGGTAGAGTTTATAACAAAAGATGGCCGCAGATTAATTGTTTTACTCCGCGCAGACGCCATCAAGGATGCAACAGGCAAAACGATAGGACTTTTAGCCATCGGCACAGACATCACTGAACAAAAGCACGCGGAAGAGTCTTTGCGCAACAGTGAAGAAAAGTTCCGGAAAATATTTGATCTTGCGCCATTTGCCATTGTCATCACAGACATGGAAGGCCGGTATTTTGATGTGAATCAGATGTACTGTAAAAGAACGATGCTGAATAAAGAGGACATTATCGGCCGCACAGCCCGTGAACTCCCAACGGTTCCTATTCCCGAAAACAACAATGAAGTCGAAAGATTGCAAAAGAAAATTTTTGAACACGGCTTTGTTGCCAACGAAGAAATAACCCTGGTGCGCGGCACCGATAAAAAACGCTCCATTATTCTTTTAAGCGCCCAGATGGTCACAATCTCCGGCAAGCAATATGTGATTTCCATGATCGACGACATCACCGAACACAAGCAGGCCGAGGAAACCCGGCTGGCTAGCGAGGAACATCTGCGCACCATCTTCGAAAACGCCGAGGAGATCATTCATCTCATTGCCTGGGATGGCACATTTCTCTACATCTCGCCGTCCTGGGAGCGCTACACCGGCTTTCCCGTATCCGAAACCGTCGGCCAGAGCTTTGTCCCCTATGTGCACCCGGACGATCAGGCGGCCTGCCTTGAGGTCGTCAAGAATGTCTATGAGACCGGCCGGCCGCACCGGATCAACGAATTTCGCGTCAAGCATGCATCGGGGAAATGGATCTGGTTCACGAACAGCGGCACCGCCATCAAGGATGCCCAGGGAACACCCCTGTATTTCTCGGGCGTGGCCTCGGATATCACCGAGCGCAAGCAGGCCGACGAGGCACGGCGAAGTTCAGAAGAAAAATATCGCCTTCTTTATAACAACATGCGGGATGGTTTTGTCTATTTGAACATGGACGGCGCCTTCAGGGAATGCAACGCGGCCTTTGAAAAAATGATTGGCTACACCCTTGAGGAGCTCCGATCCCTTACTTTTGAAGATATCACGCCGGAACAATGGCGCTCCGCGGATAAAATAAAAATGAATAAATTGATGCAAAAGGGTCATTCAGGTATCGGGGAAAAGGAATACAAACGAAAAGATGGCACGATCTTCCCTGTTGAAATTCGCGCACAGACTGTTACCAGTGATGCTACCGGCAAACCATTCGGCATTTGGGCAGTGGTCCGCGACATCACCGAACGCAAGCAGGCGGAAGAAAGACTGAAACAAAGTGAAGAAAAATACCGTCTTCTCGCGACGAACGTGACGGATGTTATCTTCACCATGGACATGCACCTCAACTATACCTACATCAGTCCATCCATCAGCCAGCTGGTCGGATACAGCGCCGATGAATTGATGAAGATGCAGGCGTCGGATATCGTAGCGCCGGAGACGTTCAGATATATCGTGGATGTCTTTATGGAAGAGCTGGAAATCGAGAAAAGGGCAGACAGGGATTTGAAAAGGTCCCGGGTGCTGGAATATCAGAATATATGCAAGGATGGGTCAAAAGTATGGGCGGAGACGACGTTGGCTTTTCTCCGGGATGAAAATCAAAAAGCGGTCGGACTTCTCGGAGTGGCGCGAAATATCACCTCCAGGAAAGAGTCAGAGATGGCTCTTGAGGAGAGCTTTGAAAGACTGAAGAAATCTTTCGGCGTTACCATTAATGTCCTGATATCGGCTCTGGAAATGAGGGATCCCTACACAGCCGGCCATCAGTACCGGGTGTCCCATATCGCCTGTGCAATAGCCCGGGAAATGAAACTGGATGAAAGCGTCATTGAAGGCATCCGAATGGCGGGCTCCATCCACGACATCGGGAAGTTATCCATCCCGGCGGAGATCTTGACCAAACCGACCAGGCTCAACAACCTGGAATATTCGCTGATCAAGGAACACCCCGTAAGCGGATTTCAGATGCTCAAAGGCATTGAATCTCCGTGGCCATTGGCAGAAATTGTCCATCAGCATCACGAGCGGATGGACGGATCAGGCTACCCTCAAAAGCTGAAAGGAAATGAAATTCTTCTGGAGGCGCGCATTCTGGCCGTGGCCGACGTTGTGGAAGCGATGGGATCCCATCGTCCTTACCGGCCATCCCTGGGCATTGAAAAGGCCCTCGAAGAAATTGAGAAGAATAAGGAAACCCTTTATGACGCAACTGTAGCTGATGCCTGTCTGAAATTATTCAGAGAAAAAGGCTATCAGCTGACATAACAGAATCAGTGTCCTGAATAACCGGTCATCTTCAATTGAAGCGCAACGGCACGGAAAGAAATTCCGGATGATCGACATCGAAACTCACGGTACTATTCTCGTTTCCGGGATTTCGATTATTTCTGAAAAACACCTGCAGCACAGAATTGGCGCCGTCATAGACCACGATCTGCTGTGTAATGTGCGTCATGATGCCGGCTTCGTCACTCAAATCAATATTGGTGCCGTAATAGGTCGCGATTTCCTTCATCTCATCAACGGTTACCCTGTCATCGGAAGACAGGGCAGCAGCCAACCGGTCTTGGATGGACTGCCAGCGAATCGTGTTCGGCGGGATCATCGTAAAGTTATCATAATTATCTTTCAACAGAAAAGCGTTGACTGCCGCGATGGCGTCCGGAAATTCCCATGTCACACCCGCGTTCAGCTCCGATTGGTCATTCCGAAGGGCGCGTCTGCCATTTAAGTCATTTTCCAGCACCTGAACCGTCTCGCGGTCGCCGATGACCACCAGATGATTATACGTGTATTTTCTGTGAGAAAGGTAATCGGCAACTGCTTTAATGGTGTTGAAGTTTTCCAGAGCATAGCGCAGGTCAAAATGATACGCAAAATAGGTATCGGCCGACAAATCAGGATAGGGCTCGCCGGTGGGGGCATCCAACGTCGCCACAAAGATACCATGTTTATTCAAACCAGTGGAAACGGACAGAGACAGCAGGGAATTGCTGATGTTCACAATTTTTTTCCCGCCTTTTCTGATGTAGAAGACGGCGCCGTGAGGAGCGCCCGACCAGTCCAGCAGGCGGCCGATAACCGGCCTGCGCGTAGCGGATGCCGCCTGATAAGCGGCGATCACCGAACACTGGCTGGCTCGGTGCACTTCGCCAATCAGGCTGAAATAGAACACTTCGTCAACGGACAGTACCCCATCGTTTTTGTCGTTATGGGTTCCGCCATGAAACTTGTCGGCCATTCCGCTGATGAAATCCCGGTACTCTCTCGGAATCTGATTTTTGATCAACCGGATACGCGCCATTATCGTATCGTATTCGACATCCGACAGGGCGGACAGGTAATTCACAAATCCCATCTCCATGGTGGGATATTGGGAAACAAGCTTTTCACCGTATAACTGCCCCATGTGATAATCGGTATCCCGATTGTAATTCAGAATAACTTCATAATATCCCTTTTTTTCTTCACCGATATATCGAACCTCCACAGAGCCTTTATATAGCTTATTGATGATATCGAAAATATTAATGGAACTGATATTTCCGGAGTCATCCTGGCTGTCATCTGTGGCATTATTCACGCCTTCCTCTTCCGTAGTTTTCGCATGATTTACGGATGAGCTCTTTTGATCCCCTGAATCTGAACATCCCCAAATAAATAAAATTGATAAAATCATCATACCGATTAAGAAAGTCTTATGGCCCCGGCAAAATACATTTTTCATGGCGTTCCTCCTCTCCGGTTATGAAATTTTGATATATGACTTTTTTACGATTCTAAACGACTGGGGAAAAAATCAATCGATATCGATGGAAATGGTAGCGGAAAATTCAGTGATTGACGTTCCGGTTCTGAAAGGTCTCAAAGAGATCAACGGGGATATCGATGGCGTTAAGACTCATTAAATGCTGTCTGTAGGAAATGTAGTGATCCAGAGTTTTGAGCACCTCATCCTGTATATGGATAAACTCCACGCCGGCTTCATACCATTTATCCTCAAAGACATTTCTGATCCATTTTATTTTTGCCGTGGCGGTTATTTTTTCCTGCAAATGCTTTAGCTTAAAATCTATTTTCAGCAAGGTATCAACCGGCAGAAACCTGTTGCCCCTGATTTTAGCGCCGGACAGAGAAAGGTCCTCACTGAGGTTATAAAAGGTATTTTCCTTAGACAGGTTTGTGTCGTCGGAAATTACCGTTGTGGTAATTTCATTAAAATCCTTTAACCTTGCCGACCGCCTTCTTTCTCCCGTCATGATGCAATGCTTCTTTCAGACGATAAAAATTTTCAAGTCAATGGACAGCCGTTCAAGAACTGAAACAGGATTCCGATGAGAAATGTCCATCATCATTCAGTTGTGGCGCTCCGAAGAGCGCCACAACTTTGTCAGAGTTTAATTTTTATGGGTCATGAGGTAATCACCGATGTTGCCGTCAATCCATTTCCACTGTGTTCCTTCTCCGGTTTGATTAGCCACTTTGAAATCAAGTTTGGCCTGGTGCGTCTCGTCGATCACAATGGTGTTCTTCGAGGGACGCAGAATGGGGAACAGGTGCGGAAAATCGGAAGCGGAGATGCTCAGGCGAACCCGATGCCCTTTCTTGAAGACATTGGTTGCCGGCCAGATTTCGATGACATACTGATATAACGTGTCATCAGCAATCGGGCTGGGATTCTTTTCCGCCTTGAAATAGAAGGGATCGAAAGCTTTGTAGGCCGGATCAACCTGGGTCGGATTGGCCGGATTGTAAGGTCGAAACATGGCGCCAAGCCAGCCGGAGGTAATATTTCTTGCCCGTCCGTTGGGGAACACATCGTTGACTTCAACCACCCACTGGACATCTTTCCTGTCGGCGAATCGTAAAATCATGTCTTTATCATCACCGATGTTGAATTTTTCCTTGATCTGGTCAACAAACGAATCAATACCGGCCTGGGTTAACGGACTGGTGAATTTGGTTTTTGCCCAGAAGGTAAGCTTCAGCGGGCCGGAAATCTCCATGTCGTTGGCCAGAGGCTCTGTTGTAAAGGTCAGAACACCTGTTTCATCGTTTCGTTCATCTTCCCAGGGAAGCTGCGCATCCATATTAATACCCAGCGTGTACTTGGATATCTGGCTAACCATCGTCAGAGGAGAGAAGCCGAGCCACCGTTGGGTGGATCTGGACGGAAGGCCATGAAGCGCCGTCGGACTGTGATAGAGATCAGGATTGGATTTAGCCGTTTTCTTACCCCAAATGTTCACATTGTAATAATCGGTTGTCTTTATACTGGGAACCAGCTTGTAGTTATCATCGGCATTAACAACACCGAACCAGTCGCCGAAAATGAGAGACGGCCTGGCTTTGGAAAGATAATAGGTTTTCGGCTCCAGCCGGGAAGCGGCCAGCGGCCAGGTTTTTTCCGCCCGCCATTTTTCCTCTCCCAGAACGTAAAGCTGTACCGGGAACTGCTGCATGAAGGGATCGTTTTTCCCCTTGAGTCTCCAATCCATCCAGCGCACGAGAATGTCCCAGGTGAAGAGTCCGTTTCCGTTTTTGCCGACGAGACCCATGCCGTTAACGCCCGTCATCATGAAGGCCGCGTCGATGTGATACCATGGTCCGACAATCATGGACTTGTTTGTGGCAGCATGGTTTTTCAGGCCGTATTCATATTGCAGTAAATCACCGCGTTCAAAAATATCGAACCAGCCGGTGGCGTTGAAGACGGGAAGGTTTTTAGGAATGACGTTGCCGCCGACTTCCGCAGGGAATTCGGGACCGAGATTCCATCCGCCTGCCGGTTTATCAGGCCAGTAAAGCATCGGAGACCGCTTGTCAAACCAGGGATTTCTCTTTTCCATGGTCGAATCTGTAAGCCAATTCAGGGGGACACTCAATTGATTAAAATGCTGCCCCCAGATAGCTAAAGCATTCATAAAGTCGGTTTTATTGAAACCAGGTTCCGTTACTCCACCGAGAATCAGATCGGGAGGAAAAACGCTGATCATATCCGTTAAGACGATCCAGATCGCCATAAATTCCAGATCGAAATTGCCGCCGTGCATAACGATATCTTTATAAACGTCATTGTAGGAGGATATCGGCGCGATCGCTTTGAGATGGGTCGGAGTGCCGTTAACCTGCTCTACCAGACCGGCAGCAAGGTACTGAATAATGCCCATATAGGAACCGCCGACCATGCCGACTTTGCCGTCGGACCAGGGCTGCGCGGGAATCCATTTGTCAATCAGATAAGCAACATCATAAGCTTCGATCGGATCGAGCGGACTCCAGACCCCCTCCCCGGAGCCGGTGCCTCTCATATCCATCAAGACGACATTGTAATCTTTGGGAACGAAGCCAATGACGGCAAACATCAGACCGATTATGTCCCGGTGATAACCTGTGGCCACAACAATCGTCGGGCGTTTGGCTTCGCCGCCATTGTAGGGAGAGGTGTGATAAAAAGCCGACGCATAAATATTGCAGTCATAGCCGGCGGGATTTTCGGCTTTTGTCATGGGAATGGCAATGTTGAAATCGACCTTGACATCATCCACACCCAGCTTCACAAGGGCTTCCTGCACCTGAGTCTTCAGGGTGTCATCCCAGACAACCGCCTTTGCCGAACCGGCAGTTACAAAAAAGACACTTAACGACAGAAACAATAAAAGTGCGCTTCTTAAAATGTGCACACGCATCCTGAATCTGCCACTCCGTCCTGACAAATCATACCTCTTCACGTCGCAACCCTTCATGAACCCTCCTTTATTTTTAAATAACAGGAATTTTGCTGCTTGATCAAAATGGTGTGGCGCTCTGCGAACGCCACACCATGGTTGTTTGTTTTTTTAATACATCAGCACGTCAATGCTATTCATCAATTCGCGTTGCCGGTGTGGTGGTGTTAGCCGGATTGGCCGGTAAGGCGTCGACCGATTTCAACCAATCGCCCAGCTGCGGGAAGACCGTTGTCGGCATTCTGTTTCCCATCGCCAGATCGAAATGGCCGGTGCCGCTGAGGACATACCATTTGTCGTAAGCTGTGGCAGACTTTTTCGATATGATGAAGTCGAAAGTCGCCTCCGGGTCCACCAGAGAGCCCGCGCTCGATGAGAAAACGATCAACGGGACGGTCATGCGCGACATATTTTCGCTGAAGTAGTAATACTTGTCATTGCCGGGATCAGGTGTGGAACCCCCTGCAATCAGTTTGGACAAATAGTTTTCTGATCCGTTTAAATAATGTTCACGAAGGGTTTTGTGCAGCCCCATGTCCATATAGTGACCGAAACCGCGTAAAGAAGCGCCGCCAATACTGTATCGTACAGTCCAATCCTCCAGACAGGGATCCATATCCTCTACCACCCAGAAGTTCAGATAGTCGAAGAAGTCGCTCACCTTGGAATCTCCTGCGGCTGCCTTGTTGATCATTCCAAATACACCTTCCAGCAAACCGACCAGCGGTTTTTGCGGAAACAACGAAATTAAATTATCTGAAATGGTATCCAGCGGCAGATATAATCTGGCCCCGACAAGCGTCCAAAAGAAGGTTGAATCCAGAAGATCCGGCAGTGCCGGCACGCCGGCGGGGTCAAGACCGATAAAGCCCTTGATGTCCGCGTTCCTGTTTTTGGCAAGTGCGGCGCTGCCTTTGACGTGCGGCATTTTGCCCATCGCATAGTTTAACTGATAATAGGATTTCTTGGCCCATGCCGTATTAATACTGCCGTAATCCAAATACGCGCCCTGCAGGTAGTCATAGGAAGCCAAACCGCCTGTGCTGTGTCCGCCGATGAACATCTTTTTGCCTGTAACCGCTTTTACCTTGGCAATTGCCGCGGGGGCATCCAGTGTGGCCCAGGTATCCAGTGTCGTCATGCCGTTGGGGTTGGCTGCCGTGCTTTTGACGTCGCCACGACCTGTGCCCCGGTAATTCACAAACCAGGGATCAAAACCCTGGAGCCAGAGATAATGTGCCAGGCTGTAATAACGCATTTTGTCGGCCTTGATGTAAGGTTCATAGTCTGTCTTTGTCGAATTTAACGCCCAGTCAGGCGCGTCGGCAACGCTAGGGAGGTAAACACCGCTATAAGCATCCTTCATTTCGGGCGTGGTCACGGAAAGATACTGGTTCATGTTCATGCAAATGCCTGTAAAGATCACAATCGGTGTGCCGCTGGTACGGAATTTTGGCGTTCCCGTCGTGTATGGCGCGTAGCGATACAAAAAGATCTTGCTGCCGTCATCAGCCGTTGTGTTGTAGATGCCGCTGGGATTCAACGGAACGCCTGCCGCCTGGCTGACTCCCGGTGCCATCGCCATTCCCATCAGTGCAATCATCAGGATCATCATGTTCCGGTAAAAATGCGATTTAAGACTTGGGCGTTTGCTCGAAAAGAAAGCCACTTTTTTCATTCCTGTCCCTCCATAGAAATTTTATTTGAGTGTTAATTCCCATGTTGAAAAGCATTAAGTATGCCAGTATTCAAAAATGACTAATATTTGATATAAGTACTTAAAATAATTGTTAATTGTATTATTGAAATTCGATAAATAAGAATGCTTAACTGGGGCAATCAAACCCCAATTATTGTGGTATAGTTTACAATATTTATTTATTATTAAATACTTACAAGATGGGAAAGAGATACCCTATTTTGGGGTATTTATTTCACAACAGCTTCCGGGTCAAACCGAATTTTTGCATTTTCAGAAACAGTGTTTTGCGGTTTATGCCCAGAGCCGAAGCCGTCTGACCGCGATGCCAGTTATTTTCCGACAGAGCTTTCAGGATGTGCTCCCTTTCAATCGATTTCAGGCTATTTTCCAAACTCCTGTCATCGCCGCCTGCCGCAAACTGATCCGGACTTTCATCGCCGTCACCCGCAGCAGTAATCGAACCGGAATCGTCGACTTTCGCCGACAACTTTTCATAAGGTTCTTTCACCAACTGGGGGACTCCGGCAAAATCCAGTCTCTTGAGTGTCAGGTAGCGGTACAGGACACTTTGCAGTTCCCGGATATTTCCCGGCCAGTCATAGTTCAGCAGAGCCTCCAAAATATGTCCGGGCAGCGGGGCATGATTTTTATCGAACAAATCAAGGAAATGATCGACGAGCAGCGGCAGATCTTCCTTCCGGGCCCGCAAAGGCGGGAGATAAATGGGCAGGATGTGAATCCGGTAGAAGAAGTCCTCCCGCATCATTCCACGCCGGACCAGTTCCCGCAGGTTGCGGTTTGTCGCCGCGACGATCCGGACATCCGCGTTCTTGATGGTGTTGCCGCCCACCGGCGTGTATCCGTCGCCCGCGATGGCCCGGAGAAGCTTCACCTGCATGTTCATCCCGATTTCACCGACTTCATCGAGAAAAAGCGTTCCGCTGTCCGCTTCATCCAGATAGCCGCGTCTATCGACATTCGCCCCGGTAAAAGCGCCTTTTTTATAGCCGAAGAACTCGCTTTCCATAAGTGTTTCCGGGATGGCGCCGCAGTTAACGGTCACAAAGCCCCTCTGGCTTCTGTCGCTTGTTTCGTGGATGGCCTTGGCCACCAGTTCCTTGCCTGTACCCGACTCTCCGTAAATAATGACATTCGCCTGCGTCTCGGCCGCCTGGAGGATAAATTCGTAAACGTCCTGCATGGCCTGGCTTTTGCCGATGATGTCACAAAACCGGTAGCGCTCCCGGATGGACGAACGCAAACGGATGTTTTCCTTCTGCAGGTATTCCTGGTTTTCCAGCAGCGCCTGTTCCGCTTCTTTGCGCGCCGTAATATCCGTAAAGGAAGCGATAAACTGGTTGGCGCCGGGAATATGCCCCAGCCGGATGAGAACATCAAATTTTCTGCCGTCTCTGTGGGCAATCTGACATTCGTACTCCACCGGTTTGTCGTCTTTACGCCGGGAAAAACACTGCATAAGCGCGCCGCGATCCCCGACCGCAATGAAATCCGCGAATTTCATCAAACCTTCCATCTCGTCCTTCGCGTAGCCCGACATCTCTACAAACCGGTCATTCACCATGAAAATCAGCAGGGAATCCTCCATGATGACCATCGGGAGTCCGGCGTTTTCAAATACGCTGCGGTAGCGCCCCTCACCTTTTTTCAGAGCTTCTTCCATCTGTTTCCGTTCGGTGATCTCTCTGCCCTGCCCCAGAATGGCTACCGCCTTCCCGTTCTCATCGCGGATAAAGCTGCAAACAACTTCTTCCCACACGGTCCGGCCGTCTTTGCAGCGCATTTCAAGCTCTACCGAACGTTCTAAAATATTATCCAGAGAATCCATCGTGATCGGCGTAACCTGCGTGACCAGATCCATGATTCGCGCCAGGGTTTCCGGCAGAAGCACCTTATCCCAGGCCAGGTGATTCAACTCTTCGAGCGTATATCCCCACAATTTCTCCACGGAAGGACTGGCATAGAATATTTTGAAATTCAGATCCATCAGCCAGATCTGATCCTTGGTATGGTCAGCCAGCAGACGGTACTTGGCTTCGCTTTCCTTGAGCTCTCTTTCCGACTCTTTGCGCCGGGTAATATCGCGGAGGTTGATCAATCCGCCTTCGATCAGCTTATCGTGTACGATGTTGGTCGCCGTCACTTCAAAGGTGCGCCAGTTGCCCTCCCGATCCCGCAGCCGCAATTCCGTGTGCAGTCTGTCGGCGCTTCGATCCTTTGCCAGCGTCAGCGCTGCGTCCGTAATGCACTTCAGGTCCTCCGTGTGGATCAGATCAAACAGACTGGCGCCGATCCGGTCGTCCACGTTGAATCCCAATATCTTCTCAATCGCGGGATTTTCATAAGTGATCATTCCCTTGCGGTTGACAAGAACAATCATGTCCGAAGATTGCTCGGCCAGGGTCCGGAAAAGATGCTCCTCGTTGCGCAATTTTTCTTCGATCTTCTTGCGCTCGGTAACATCGCGGATGATGCCCCGGAATCCCACCGGTTTGCCGGATGCCTCTTTGATGAGCGAGGCTGAGGCTTCCACGTAGCGGATGGCGCCGTCTTTTCTGATCATCTTCCAGTCAAAGGCTTTGGCGGGGGTTCCCGTCGTGTAAACTTTGTTAAACATCTGGAAAACGTCCCTGGCGGTCTCCTCATTCAGAAATTGCCGGTGATTCGTCCCCATCAGTTCCTCACGGGAACATCCGCCCAGCTGGCACAGAGAATTGTTGAAAAATGTGAAGTTTCCTTCCAGATCCACTTCGTAATAACTGTCTTCAATGTTATCAAGAATCGTCTGATATTTCTCTTCAATTTCACGGCCCGTTTTCGGCGATGCAAGGCACCGACGGCCAACATGTCGCAGCGCGGTTTTCTTTTCAGATATCCCGGGACTTTTATTTTTTTTCATCGTTTTTTTCCTGATGGACATTCACCGTCACAGCCCCCGATAAACCCGGATGGACATCAGCGCGATATTGGCGTGATGGAATAAACGGATATTGCACATATTCCATAGAAGCCCCTCCGTGATGATTTCCTGCTGTTCGCCCCCTTGAGAATTTACAATGGATCATCGAAGGGCTTCAGATGGAGGCGTTTCTGTCTCCATAAGATGTAATCTTCAAGCTTCTTGACGGCTTCTCCCGGCTTTTTGACGAATTCCACACCGACCTCATAAGAAGCGTCTTCAATGATCACTTTAATCCATTTCACTTTTCCCAGAGCGGTGATTTTTTCCTGCACGGTTTTGGAGGTAAAATCTATTTCCAGAAGGGTGTCGACGGGAAACATTTCACGGGAATGAATTCTGGCGCCATAAGCAGAAATATCTTTGCTGCTTTCATAAACAACTTTCCGATTTTTCCCCTCCGACTTCACGGTGATGGTCACATCGCTTGTTTCCTGCAGTCTCGGCGCTTTTCTTCTTTCGCTCATGATCCCTCCCGGAACGCATATCGCGCCTGCTCATCGATGCGGTCATTTATCGACCATGACTGATGATGGCTATCGTCTGAAACCACGCTATCATCGCTGCAGCGCGGATGATTCATTGAACATTGTCTAGAACAAATTTTTTTCTTTCATCATATCCAGTTTGGACTGCGCTTTTTCAGATCCCTGTTCGGCCGCCTTCGTGTACCACTTGACGGCCTCGGTAATGTCCTGCGCCACAAACACGCCATCCTGGTAAATGTCACCCAGCCAGACCTCGGCATCAACCTGTCCCTTTTCGGCAGCCTTGAGATACCATTTGAGAGCCTCATCAAAATTCTGCGAGACCCCCTCACCGAAAAAGAATTTAAAGCCGATATTGAACTGAGCATCGGCATGGCCCTGCTCCGCCGCTTTCAGATACCATTTTACCGCCTCAAAATCTTCACGCGGAACGCCTTCGCCATAATTGTACATCATGCCGATGCTGAACTGGGCGGCAGCGATTCCCTGCTCGGCTGCTTTAAGGAACCATTTCGCCGCTTCGTTATCATCCTGCTCGACTCCCGATCCCTGCTGGTACATTACGCCCAGTTCATACTGGGCCGCGGCATTTCCCTGAACCGCCTCCCGGAGCGCCTTGAGATATTTCTGCTCCGGGTTGGCAGCGTCCTTATCCATACCCGCTTCTTTTTCTTCAAGGCTTTCCATGTCTGCCTGCTCTTTCTCTACCCTAACCTGTTCTTCCTGCTCAATAACCTGGACTTCCGGTGCAACAATATGTTCTTCCTCTACAGCAGCCGGTTCTTCCGGTTGCATCAGATCTTCTTCAACGGGCGCAGCAATTTCTTCCTTTTCAGTTTCCTCAATGCGTTCCTGCACAACCGCCGCCTGCTTATGCGCCTCTCTTTTGCTTTGCGTATAGATCAGTTCCAGAATGTTCTGGGCTTCCGCGTGTCCCTGCTCGGCCGCCTTGCGATACCAGTTCACGGCTTCCGCACTGTCCTGACCAACTCCCAGACCTTCTCTGTACATCTCACCCAGATGGAACTGGGCGGTCATATTCCCCTCCTCGGCAGGCTTGAGAAACCAGCGTGCAGCCTCGGCATAATCCTGACTGACACCTTCTCCCGCAAGGGCCATCTTGCCCAGATGGAGCTGCGCGGATAGGTCTCCGTGCTGGGCCGCCATACGGAACCACTTCGCCGCTTCAGCGTCATTCTGACCGACGCCCAGACCGTCTTTGTAAATTTCTCCCAGATGTAACTGGGCGGTAACATTCCCCTGTGCGGCAGGCTTGAGGAGCCAGCTCGCGGCCTCGGCATAATCCTGGCCGATGCCTTCCCCCTCAAAGTACATCTCACCCAGGTGGAACGCGGCTGATAGGTCACCCTGCTGGGCCGCCCTGCGGAACCATTTCACTGCTTCGGCGCTGTCCTGTCCGACGCCCGCGCCTTCTTCATACATTTCACCCAGGATACACTGGGCATTGATATTGCCCTGCTCGGCGGATTTTAACAGCCATTTTGCGGCCTCGATGTCGTCATGTTCAATGCCTTCCCCCCGCCGGTACATGTCGCCCAGATGAAACTGGGCATCCGCGTTTCCCTGCTGAGAAGATTTTGACAGCCATTTGGCCGCTTCAACATATTTTTTCTGTACCCCCCGTCCCTGGCGGTACATCACGCCGATACTGAACTGAGCGTCCGCGTCCCCCTGCTCGGCCGCCTGGAGATACCACTTCGCGGCTTCGGCATCGTTTTGCGCGACACCGATGCCATCCTGATACAGCCACGCAAGATTAATCTGTGCGCCCGTATGTCCCTGTTCGGCGGCGCGAAGATACCATTTCGCGGCTTCGGCATCGTCCCGGGCAACGCCCTCTCCCTTGCGATACATCATTCCCGCATTATACTGGGCCGTGGCCTCGCCCTGCTCAGCGGCTTTCAGATACCATTTGATCGCCTCGGCATCGTCCTGCGGGACGGCCAATCCGTCCTGATACATTTCAGCCAGATTGAATTGCGCGGCGACCATCCCCTGTTCTGCGGATTTCAGCAGCCACTGCAAGGCTTCAGCATCGTCCTGGGCAACGCCTTCTCCCCGCCGAAACATGACCGCCAAATGATATTGCGCGTCCGCGTTGCCCTGCTGGGCCGCCATCAGATACCACTTCGCGGCTTCCCCGGTATTCTGCGCCGCGCCTTTGCCCTGGCTGAACATGTCAGCCAGCCGGATTTGAGCCTGCCCATTGCCCTGCTCCGCCGCCATCAGGTACCATTTGGCAGCTTCAACATGATCCGGGGACACGCCTTTGCCCTCGCTGTATATTTCACCCAGTTTGAATTGGGCATCGACATCCCCCTGCACCGCCGATCTGAGATACCATTTGAGCGCCTCTTCATCGTTTTGCGGAGCGCACTTTCCTTCTCTGAACATGATGTCCAGCATTCTCTGCGCGTCGGCCCGCCCCTGCCCGGAGGCCTGGCGATACCACCTCGCTGCCTCGGCATCGTCCTGGGCGACACCCGAACCTTTCTGATACATCAACCCGAGATTGAACTGGGCATCGGCCCGCCCCTGGTCGGCCGCCCGGCGATACCACTTCGCCGCCTCGGCATCATCCTGAGCAACCCCCTTGCCGTTGTGATACATCAGACCCAGATTGAACTGGGCACGCGCATTGCCCTGATCAGCGGCCTTTTCATACCAACTGGCCGCTTCCGCAAAATCCAGAGGCACCCCTTCACCAAAGAAGTAGCTCAAGCCCAGATTAAACTGTGCTTCGGCATTGCCCTGTTCGACAGCTTTCTGATACCACTTCACCGCCTCCTCGTCGTCCTGCTCAACGCCGTCCCCGTTATGGTACATCAGACCCAGATTGAGCTGGGCTTCGGCAAGGCCCTGTTTGGCGGCTTTAAAAAACCAGTTGGTGGCTTCGGCATCGTCCGGGGAAACACCTTTCCCTTCTTTATACATCATGCCGAGATGAAACTGGGCTTGAGGATGATCCTGCTCAGCCGCTTTCTGATACCACCCGGCAGCTTCTTCCAGATTCATCTGCACGCATTGACCTGCCTCATACATTTCAGCCATTTTGAACTGGGCGTCCGCGATTCCCTGTTGAGCAGCTTTCAAAAGCCATTTCACGGCTTCCTGATTATCCGGGGGAACACCCTCGCCATTTTGGAACATAAGCGCCAGATTCAACTGAGCTTCGGCGTAGCCCTGTTCGGCAGATTTCGAAAACCACGCTGCCGCTTGGGCACAGTCCCTGGGAATGCCCTCGCCTTTGAGGTGGAGCAGTCCCACATTATATTGCGCCTCCGCGCTGCCGTGCTCCGCCGCCTTTTGATGCCACTTCACCGCCTCGGCTTCATCCCTGGCGACGCCTTCCCCGTGCTGATACATCACGCCCAGTTTAAACTGGGCGTCCGCATGCCCCTGATCGGCCGCCTTCTGATACCACTTCGCCGCCTTAGCATCATCGCGCGGTACACCCGTACCTTTATGATATATCTCACCCAGATTGAACTGGGCAACGCTATCTCCCTGGGCGGCTGCTTTAAGCAATTTATTGACAACTTCGGCATCCTCCTGGGGAACACTTTTAGATTTCGGACTGACATGATTGGCTCTGGTCCGTGGTTCCGGCTGTTCATGCTCAACCGGCCTGCGAGCTTTTCCGGACGCCTCCGCATCCTCACGCGCAGCACTTTTGCTTTTTTGCCCCATACTCTCGAGTCTTTTCCGGGCATCCGCATTTCCCTGAGCTGCCGCCTTGCGATACCATTTCAGTGCCTTGGCCTCGTCCTTCGCAACCCCCCTGCCTCTTCTGTACATCTCGCCCAGATTATACTGAGCGACAGAAATGCCCTGTTCCGCGGCTTCCATAAACCATCTTGCGGCTTCCTCATCATCCTGTTCCACCCCTTCGCCCTTCTTGTACATCAGCGCCAGATTGTACTGGGCTTTGGCGTCCTCCTGCTCGGCAGCCTTTTGATACCATTTCGCCGCCTCGGTATCGTCCTGTTCAACCCCCTTGCCTTCCTGATACATCCAGCCGAGATTGAACTGTGCTTTGGCGTCCTCCTGCTCGGCGGCCTTCTGAAACCAGATCACGGCTTCCTCATAGTCCCGTTCAACCCCCTTGCCGGTCAGGTACATCAGCCCCAGATTTCTCTGGGCAACCGGATTGCCCTGCTCGGCTGCTATTTGGACATCGTTTAAAGATGGAGTGTTGTTTTTCATATCAAATTTTCTTTTTTAAGACGGAACAGATTTTCCCTTCTACAGACCGCGCATATAATCCGGACGCAGCCTGCTTTCATCCCCGGTTTTCAAGACCGCGTCAATCGCCGCGATCATTTTCTGTTTATCTTTCTGCAGCGTGCCGGTCACGGGCAGATAGTTGGACGCGTGGGTGCCGACAAACTTGATGGGATCCGCCGTGATATTCTCCATGATTTGTTTCATCTCAACCAGGGTTTCAAAGGGGTCTAACAGTTCAAATTCGCCGGTTTGCGCCTGACGATACAGAACCGTCCCCGGCACAGGCGTAACGGTCAGCGCCGCCAGATATTGCGGCTTCATTTCATTGCATATTTTCGCCGTGGCCAGAGCGTGCCGCCGGGAGGCTTCACCCTTTCCCGCCAGCCCCAGAAGCACCATCGCGGAAAGATTGATCCCCGCGGCGATCAGATTCTGTCCGGCCTCCAGCATCTGATCGTAGCCGACGCCTTTTTTCACTTTTTTCAGCAGCTCTTCATCGCCGGTTTCCACGCCGATATACGCCTTGGTGAGACCGGCCAGGCGCAGCGTCCTTAATTCCTCCATCGATTTGGATAAGGTGCTCTGCGGCCCGACATAACTGCCCACGTGGCGCAGGGAGGGGAAGGTTTGATAAAGCTTTTTCAGAATGGCCAGCAGCATGTCCGTTTCCAGAGCAATCGCGTCGCCGTCGCACAGAAAAACCTTTTCCAGATCCCCGTAGTGATCCTTCGCCAGGGCGATGTCTTCCATAATCTCGGCCAGCGACCGCTCCCGGTACCTTTTGTCCTTGTACATGCCGCAGAACGTGCATTGATTATGGGAGCAGCCGACGGTGCACTGCAGCAAATAACTGTTGGCCTCGCTAAACGGCCGGAAGATGTTTCCTTCGTATCTCAATGTTTCTACCTTTCATCGCGGTGAGTCAGACCGGATAAGTTTTTTGATTAAGACCATTCCCCATGAGTTGACCCGGCGGTTAATCCGAAAGAATACGCTCCGCGCCGATTAGCGTTACCGCTGTTTTAATGACGCCGACCGGCTCACTGGGGAAAACAATCATAAACGGAATCTGTCCGTTGGGCATGATCTTATCGTTGGTGTTCTGGAGCCCTTCCGGCTGAAGAAGCTTCATCAGAATTTCCTCTTCCGACAAATTGGCCAGCTCTTCATCAGTCAGAATATTGCCCGCGTAACTGGAGCGTTCGCCTAAAACCACGGCATAGGCGTCCACGATCTGCCCTTTGACCTGTATCCGGGCGATCGGAAAATCGGCGCGGTTCAGCGCCGTTCCTTCCAGCACGCCAATCTTTCCCAGGATGTAATTGTTGACAGGACGGTAGCGCACGATCTGCAATTTCACCATCTGATTGATCGCGGCGCCCGTTTTGGGAGGCGGCCCTGACATGCCCGTATATTCACCGACCTTTTGAAAGAGATATTCTCCGCTTTTCATCAGTTGGTCGCCATACTGCGGCAACGCGACAAAATAGATCAAAAGAGGAACGATCACGATCACCAGCACGGACCACAGAGCGATTTTCCAGACGCTTCCCGAACGCTTCCGAACAGGCGTCTGTTCGATTTTTGCCCTTTCCGTTTCCTGATCATTTTCGATTTCGGCCGGTCGGATGATATCTTCAGGTTTCTCGTCCGGGCTTGATTCCTGCGCTGTCTCCGAACTCAAATCGATGTCTTCCGAGACGCGCTTTCTGGCTTCCATAATTTTATCCAGCGACTTCTTGCCCTGCTCGTCTCTATGAAACACGGATGGCGTCTCCGCGGCCGTTTGGGGTGCCGCTTCAGCGTGCGTCGCCTCCTCTTTGGCCGGTGCCAGTTCTGTTTCCATCAACGACTCCGGCGCCGGTTGTTTGGCTTTGGGATTTTCCTGGAAATAAACGTGCCCGCAGCGGCTGCATCTAAGCCAGATGCCGCTCCCCTGCATATTGGCATCATCAAACCGGAATTTTGTGCGGCATTGTTTGCATTGAATAATCATTGTCCAGCCTCTTTCACTGCTTGATCACATAAATATCGGGGGAAAAGCGGTACCTTTCATTGAAATCCAGTCCATATCCGACGACAAAGCCGTCCTCCATCGCAAACCCCACATAATCGGCCTCCAGCGTGACTTTTCGTCTTTTGCGCTTGTCCAGGAAGACGCATACTTTGAGGGATTTGGGATTTCTTTCCCGGAGCCAGTCCACAAAGTATTGCATGGTTAATCCGGTATCCAGAATGTCTTCCACAATCAGAATATCTTTGTCTTTGATGGAGGTTTCAATATCTTTAGTCATGACCACCTTGCCGGAACTCTCGGAACCGGCGCCGTAGCTGGCCAGCCTCGCAAAATCCACCCGGCACGGAATGCTGATTTCCCGGATCAGGTCCGCCATGAAAATGAAAGCGCCTTTGAGCACGCCAATCAAAATTAACTCTCTGCCCGCGTAATCTTTTGAGATTTGCGCCGCCAGCTCGCCAACTCTCTTCTGGATCACTTCTCTGGAAAAAAGAATTTCTTTGGATGTTGTATCCATTACAAAGCTCCCGAAATCATATGTAAATCGCCTGAAATTTTGTTCAGATTAGCCAAAGTGGCTGCCGGATGTCAACAAAAATTAAACATGCCGCTGATAGGCGGCGACAAACTTCTCAATATTCGTCCAGATCATCTTCTCCGCAGCGTCCAGTTGTGCCGCATCCTGGAAATTGGAACAGAGGCTCAACAAAATGGAGTTCAGCGGCGACACGTCTCTTCCAAACCGTTCATAATCAATATGACTGATCATATATTGCGAGCCGTCAAAATAATATTTGCCCAGCCGGTTGGTCTCCCGCGACCGAAAGGGCCAGTTGATTTTCCAGCCGAAATATTCCAGGGTAATATTTTTCAACGCTTCATCATCGAACACTGCCGGTTTGAGTTCGCTGCCGACCCGGTCGGCAATGAGCTGGAAATATTTTGTCACCAGATCAATATCCGTCAGCACCAGACCGTAAAGAAACCAGTCATCAATGATCTTGAGCAGAATTTGTGACTGTGAAAGCGGAATGAAATAATGGCTGGGGCAGAGATGCCCGGCGCAAAGCTCCTGTCCGTAAAACGAAACATCGCGCATATCGACGCCGGCATTCTGCATCGGATGCAAAAGACACCCGACTTTCTTTTCTTGGTCGTCCAGAAAACCCAGATATTCGCAGCAATGAATCACTTCATATCTTTTTTGGAAATCCTCGGCCTCCAGCGTCTGCCGGGAATACAGTTTCAAATCATCGGGACTCTTGACCAGCTCACGGAAGCGTTTTGTTCGCGACTGCAGACGGAGCGTCAGCGAAGGCCTTGTGCTGTCCGCGTAATTGTAGAGGCCGCAGCACGCGCCGCATGATTTTCTGCTGTCCGGCTGGCAGAGGACGAATATCGGGGAATCAGACATGGATGAACTTCCTGTTATGTTTTCAAGTGAAGTGGAATCACTCAAACACGATGGTCTTGGATCCGTAAACCAGAATTCTATTTTCCAGATGCAGGCGCAGCGCCCGCGCCAGAACGATTCTTTCCAGATCCTTGCTCTTTCTCTGGATATCGGGAACAGCATCACGATGACTGATCTTGACTACATCCTGCGCGATAATCGGCCCTTCATCGAGCTGCGCTGTCACGTAATGGCCGGTGGCGCCGATAATTTTCACGCCGCGGTCGTAAGCCTGCTGATAGGGATTGCTCCCGGCAAACGCCGGCAAAAACGAATGATGAATATTGATGATCCGGTCGGGATAATACTTGAGAAAACTCCCGCTGAGGATCTGCATATAACGCGCCAGGACAACCAGATCAATCTTCAACTCCTTGAGCAGAGCCAATTCCTTTTTTTCCTGCTGTTTCTTGTTTTTTCCGGTAACCGGAAAATGAAAATATTTCATTCCGAACTGCTCCGTCAGATCGCGGGCCTCCTCATGATTGCTGATGACCGCGGCAACATCCGCAGCCAGTTCGCCCATATCCCTTCTCAAAATCAGATCGTGCAGGCAATGCAGATGCTTCGACACAAAAATCGCCACACGCGGCCGGTAGTCGGTAAAATGCAAAGCCCATTTCATCCTGTACTGTTTGGCCAGCGGCGCGAACGCGACGGGAATTTCTTCACGGTCCAGAGCAAAACCGTTGAGCTCCCATTCGACGCGCATAAAGAAAAGCTTCTCCGCCTTGGCGGTGTACTGGTCGGCATGAACGATATTGCCGTCGAAGCGGAAAATGAAATCGGATATCCGAGCGACAAGCCCCTTGCAATCGGGGCAGGACAAAAGCAAAATGGCATTGACATCACTCATCAGAATACGTCACCTTGGTTATTTTCAACGCACTATCTATAAAAGGATTGGGGTTGCAGGTCAAGTGTAAAAATGCTAACTACATAGCCGTTAAATATAAGGGAATGGAGCAAGAATGAATTTAATCGAAGAAATCAAACTGCCCAACGGGCTGACCTTACAGATTTTTGATTTGTCCCGAGCGATTGCCGCGGACACAATCAAGGTGGAAATTTCCTTTCAGACTAAAATTTCCTTAAAGGAATCGTTCTTCACAAACAATGAAGATTACGTTCTCGTAAAAAATATCATGGGCGAAGAACTGGCCTATGAACATACGCTGGAAAGAACGTTCGTGAAGAAAGAAAATGAAGATTTGACCCGTAACGAGTTAATCAACACATTCAGGAATAATTCGCTGGAATACCTTTCTAACGCTAATTTCGCTCAAAAGATGGCATTGTCCAAACTCAGAGAAATCAAAGCTGATCCTTATAAATACAGATCCCGCGTTCATTCTGATAAGAAAGAATAAAATCAGACTTTGTCCCGCACAGGAACCCCCATCATGAATCAAGGGAAATTCGATGCTCTTTTATCCGGCGCTGAAAAACCCAGCCGCTATATCGGTACGGAAGTCAACGCCATTCGCAAAGATAAAGCGGAAGTCCGCTTCCTGCTGGCCTTTCCCGATACGTATGAAGTGGGAATGTCTCATCTGGGCTTGCAGATTTTATATTCCATTTTGAACGAAATCCCCGATGTGGCGGCAGAACGCTGTTTTACGCCTTGGCCGGACCGGGAAAAACAACTGCGCGACAGAAAACTGTCTTTCACATCGCTGGAAAGCCAGACGCCTCTGAAAGATTTTGACATCATCGGTTTCTCCCTGCAATACGAACTTTCTTATACCAACGTGCTCAACATGCTGGATCTGGCAGACATCCCTCTGCACAGAGAAGAACGCCGGGAAGAGCATCCGCTGATCATCGCCGGCGGCCCCTGCTGCTTCAATCCAGCGCCGCTGATCGATTTTATCGATGCCTTTGTGATTGGCGAGGGCGAAGAGGTCGTCGGAGAAATCGTAGCGATGATTCGCGACGGCAAAAAGAAATCTTTCTCCCGCAATGATCTTATAAAAGAGCTCGCCGGAATTCCCGGCGTTTACGTTCCCGCCGTTCACCATCACTACAACGTCATTAAAAAAAGAACCGTGAAGAATCTGAACGCCTGGCAGCATCCGCTCAAACCGATTGTCCCGCTGATGCAGACCATTCACGACCGCGTCACGCTGGAAATCGCGCGCGGCTGCACACGCGGCTGCCGGTTCTGTCAGGCGGGAATGCTGTGGCGTCCCTATCGCGAAAGAAATACATCTCTCTTAATGGAAATGGCCGAAAAGATGCTTCAGGAAACCGGCCACGAAGAAATATCGCTTCTATCGCTCAGCTCCGGCGACTACAGTTGCATCGAACCGCTGGTACAAAACCTGATGAACCGCTACTATCAGAAAAAAGTGGCCGTGGCGCTTCCCTCCCTGCGCGTGGAATCGCTCAATGAAACCTTAATGGAAGAAATCAAAAGGATTCGCAAAACCAGCTTCACGCTCGCACCGGAAGCGGGAACGGATAAAATGCGCCTGATCATCAACAAGGGCAACACCACTGAAGATCTGCTCTCCACCGTGGATAAAATCTTTGCCGCGGGATGGAAATCAATCAAACTTTATTTTATGCTCGGCCTGCCCGGCGAAACGCAGGATGATTGGGAAGGCATCGTCAACCTTGCCTATGAAGCGCTGCGCAAGACAAAGAACCGCGGCCAGATCACTGTCAGCCTTTCCACGTTTGTTCCCAAACCACACACGCCTTTTCAATGGGAAAGACAGATATCACTGGAAGAAACTTATGCCAGACAGGATTTCATCCGCAATCGAATCAAGAACCGCAATCTCAGCGTTAAATGGCATGACGCCAGGATGAGTCTGCTGGAAGGAATCTTTTCGCGCGGCGACGCGACAGCGGGAAAGCTGCTGGAATCCGCCTTTCACAAGGGCTGCCGACTGGACGGCTGGTCTGACCTTCTGCGCTTTGATCTCTGGCAGGAAGCGATGGCTGAGACGGGTATCAATCCCGATGATTTCCTGCGCGAACGTAAACCTGATGAAGAACTGCCGTGGGATAATATTGACTGTGGCATCAGCCGCGAATTTCTGCTGGAAGAAAGGCAAAAATCGACAGAGCAAAAATCGACAGACGACTGCCGTTTTGAAGCCTGCCAGGAATGCGGCGCCTGTGATTTTAAAGAATTAGAAAATGTTTTTGCGGAAGAAAAAGAAACTGAAGCGCTCCTTTCCCTGCCTCCCGTTCCCGATGTCCCTCCAACGAAAGAATCAAAATATCGTTTTCTGTTTTCCAAAACAGGACGATCCGGATTTCTATCTCATCTGGAGCTTTCCGCAGCTCTGGTTCGCGCTCTGCGCCGCAGCAGATTTGCGCTTTCCTACACCGCCGGATTCCATCCGCATCCCAAAATATCCTTTGCCACCGCCACCTCCGTGGGCATGGAAAGCGCACAGGAATATACGGACATCACGGGACAGGAATATTTGTCCGACCTGAATTTGTTGAAAGATGAAATCAACGCTCTCCTTCCCGACGGCGTTAAAATCCTAGAAATCAGAAAATTATCTCCGGAAGAAAAAGCGATCGCTCAGGCTTTAAAAGGTTTTGAGTACGAGCTTCATCTACCCGCTGATATCGATAATGACCGACTGAAAGACATGGAAGAAAACATCAGGAATTTTCTGGCAGCAGAGACCTTCAACATCCATAAAACATCAAAAGGCAAAACCATCGTCAAGGATATCCGCCCTTTTGTGAATCATCTGACACTGGATACTCAAACCGGAAAAGTCAGCTTTGCCGTCCCGCATCTTCAGGAAGGCTCCGCCCGGCCGGCTGACGTAATCACGCACATCCTGAAATCCGACCCGGCCGAGGCGCAACGGATCAGAGTGCTCAAAATAAAAACTTTTCTTTTTTGATTTAAACTTTGGAGGATAAAATTGAACGAACGAGATTGGTTGAAATTACCTGTCGTAGTTTATTAAAGCTCATCACGATATTTCTTCAAGCTGGCAGAAAGTGAGGCTTAAGAAATTTCAAAATGAGATCGATCCCTTCAAAAATGAGGCAGGATTCGAGCTAATTGCAAACGCGTTGGGTGTGCCACTGCCCAAGAAAACCCGGGCATAATAGCCTGTATAAATTTTAATCATAGACCATATTGTAAAATGACGAAACCTCCCAAAATAGTTACAGATATAGTCAAATCCGTCTCTGAAAAATTGGGACGTGAGGCTATTCTTAGAAAAGTAAATAATCGAGAAGAGTATTTTATATTGGATCTGGCTTTTTCTTACTTCCAGAAAGCGGACAGAAACAGGAGAAACGACTATCGTAGCGGCTACCTATATTTCAAACTTAAGAATACAAATCACCTGTTATTCGTGTTGGCGCATTCACCGATAATGACATCATTCTTCAAGAAGAATTTTGACTATGAAGTGTTTAAAAATATCATTATCAACACCGAACTATATAGAGATGAAAATTCCTTACGTTTCAAGAATAAAGGCAAACAAGAGAGAATTAAAGCAATAGACATTAAAGAATTCCTTAATAAGCTTGACGAAATCGAAAAAGTTGGTTTTGCAAAATCGGTATTTGCAAAAGATACGAAAGGCATAACAGGCACAGGAAATATCTTTGCTTTGAGTATTGCCAGAGGTTTCAAAGGAAAGGATATTAATGAAATAATCGAAAAGAGTTGGGATTTGTTTTTATGGTTATATCCGTCGAAACCTGTTTTTCAAAGAAATGCTTCCTTAAATAGAAGTCTGAATAAAATTGAAAATGAATGTGAAATCAGCAAAATTAAAAATTTGCCAAAAAATATTTTGGAAACCTCATGTTCAGGACAAATAGAAGGCGCACATATAAAACCCCATAAGGATGGCGGCACAGATAAACTGGACAATGGCTTATGGCTATGCAAAGCGCATCACCGATTAACGGAGGGTAAGTTAGAAGGCCATCGCGGAATTAATACATTTAAGGTCAATTTTAAGAACAAAAGAGACAAGCGGCGTGTTCGGGGAACGCGCCCTACAATATAATGTAGCGCCCCGATTCTATCGGGATCCGAATACAGGGTTTCTGATAGGTTTTTTTTACACGAAACAGGTAAGAGCGAAGACTTGTGAGAATTTGGGACGTCAATCCGGGGTATTTAAACCGGCAAAGCCTTTTGGGTGAACACCGTGAACTCCACGCGATTGTGTCTATTTTTATCAACAACAGAAAGGGATATTCGCGGCATCCCGAAACGCTGCGCTGGCAGGGTTTTGGCTGGGCGCTTGCTCAACGCCACAGATTGTTGGCGGAGGAAATGAGTCTGAGAGGCTATGCGGACCGCTCACCTGTGGAGCTCAAAACCGGCAAGCTGATATGGCCGAAGGTCTTTGTTGATCCGCCCGCCGAACAATTTAACATCCTGACGGGAAAATATCAAAACAAGGAACAAGGCCGGATTCCTCTTCCCGGAAATATTCAGCAGTTATGGGAGCAGCACAAACATTCGGTCATGGCAAGGGATGTTAACGAATACAAACGCATCGGCCGCCGGGTCGCTTCGTGCAAATCCGGTGAAGGCATCAGGGACATCTATCCTGAACTGGTGCGGCTACTGCGTTGCCCGCCCACTGAAGGCGGTTTTAGAAATACCGTCCAGCATATGTGGGGATACGTTGCGCCCTACTCGCTTTTATCCGGCAGGATCTTGGAAGAAATGCCGCCACGGAAACTGCTGGAAGTCATACAAAATCTTGCCTTCCAGCATGATGTCGTCTATTTGAAGGAATCGACGGCACTGGGTGAATTGCCGGCATGGAAGATTTAGAAAATCAGTTTCAATTCTTTTGGCAGGACCTTAAAGGAAAAATCTGTTCGTTTTTCCTTTTCCGGATCGCCGTTGCGCTGTAAGAATTGTTCGGTTGAAGTTGTGATATGAATGTCTCTCGCCTTATAATAATCTCCGACTCTGTTTCCTCCCATCAGTGATGTCGCCAGAGCATACAGCGCCCCAAAAGGGCCGGAATCAAGAATCAGCAAATGTAAATAGCCGTCGTCATAATGAGCCTGGGGGACAACCTTGAAACCATAGCCGTAAAAGGGAAGTTTGGTGATGACCGCGGTCAGTGAGTTTGACATTGTGATCTCCCTGCCGTCCATGGAGACGCGCAAATCCGCGCTGACATATCCATCAAATAAAACTTTAAGCGTCGAAAGGCCATAAGCCGTAAATCCGAGAAGATCATGAATGAGATATTTATTTCTTTCCAGCAGGATGCTGCCCTCGATACCGATGCTCGCGAAAAGAGCCTTTGTTTTCCCGTCACAGCAGATGACGTCAATGGAATGCTGCTTCGCGTTTAAAATCGCGCGGGCGTTTTCTTTCGGACAGCGGGGCAGATGAAAGGTATGCCGCAGCACATCCCCCGAACCGAAGGGAAGAAACCCCAAGGGCACCTCCCGGGAAACACTGTTCATGACGAGAGAAAAGGTTCCGTCGCCGCCGGCAACCAGCAGGATGGATACTTTTTGAGACAGATCGCAGGCCGCGCGGCTGAATTCCTCGGGAGATGTGGTATCCAGACCGGCAATCAAAACATCTTTCAGAACGCCGGATATTTCTTTAAGAATTTTTTGCTTCTCATCCAGAGAACGTTTGCCGGAAGCGGGATTGGCAATAATTCCGTATTTCATTTTTTCTCACGGCTGCAATGTATTTTTGATGAAATGCAAATTTTGGACGGCCAGACTATAAGAGGCATGATTTTTTCTGTCAAGCAGATTATGGGCAACTGTTTTGTCTATAATGACGATCTTCTGAATATTCGTCAAACGTTTCCGCATACACTTCAAATCAGCAATCATTCGATTTTTGATCCATAGCCTTCAGATATTCGATTCTTTCCAGCAGCGGCGGGTGGGAGTAATAAAACCAGACATACCAGGGATGAGGATGAAGATTGGACAGGTTGTCTTTGGCCAGTCGTTTGAGGGCGTTCATCATCGGTTCGGATGTGCCGGTCAGATCATTCGCCATCTGATCTGCTTCGCGTTCATACCGGCGTGAAATCCATGCGCCGAGGGGGCTGAAGAAAAATCCGATACAACTGAAATAAAGAGAAACCAGAAGAAGACCAGCGTATACCGGGGTTTGATACAATCCGAATGCTTCGTACAGCGGCGGCCAGTTCACCAACAGAAAAATCAGATAGAATCCGACAAAAGAAGCGGCAATCATAAAAATCAACTGCTTTAGAATATGCTTTTTTTTCCAGTGGCCGATTTCGTGCGCGAGCACCGCCAGTATTTCATCCTGCGAATGCGAAGCCAGCAATGTATCGAACAGAACGATTCGCTTGGTTTTTCCGATGCCGGTGAAATAGGCATTGGTGTGCTTGGAGCGTTTGCCTTCATCCACCTGAAAAATGCCTTTGGCCTTCAATCCGACTTTGGAAAGCAGGGCTTCAATTTTCCCTTTCAGCTCTTCATCCTTGATCGGTTCGTATTTATTAAAGAGCGGCGCGATGACCACCGGGAAAAGCCATAAAAGCAAGATTTCAAACGCGGTAAAGAATACCCACGCCCAGAACCACCAGCTATTCGGCCAATAAAGAATAAAGGCCATGAAAGCGGAAAGCAGAACCCCCATCAGGATGGCGGAAATAAGCACAGACTTGACCAGGTCGGTCAGCCAGAGTTTCCAGGTGATGGTGGAAAAGCCGTATTTCTTTTCCAGCACGAAGGTGTGATAAATGTCAAACGGCATTCCCACGACACCGCCAATGACCGACAGTGTTCCGAAAAAAATCAGCGCCTGCCAGATCAAGTGCCACTGCAGGCCGGCAATTTTCGCGACAAGCACAGGCAGCAATAGAAAAATAATGGCCAACTCCAGAATGTCTTCCGTTGCGTTTTCCTTATTCTCCAGACGTGAATTGTCATAGGTGTAATCCACCATTTTATTCAGGGTTGCTTCATCAATCACACCCCGAAAAACATCGGGGATTTCTTTGCCGTGACTGCGCAGATGCCCGATGTTGACCTGCTGCAAAAAGAAACGCCAGATCAATCGGCCGAGAAACAAAATTAAAAATACCATTAAAATCGCTTTTTCCATAAAACATCCGCTACAGAGGGTAGCCGTAAATGGCACAATCAGGCGATACGGTCAATCTATACTTGGGAAGTGAAAGAAAGCTGCATGCAAAAAAAACCACTATGATTCAGCAGGCGAAGAGGCTTGCCAGCATGGCTTCATTTCTTTTTAAAAGAAGAAAAGTAAACAAACTTAAAAAAATGGAAATATGTCATTGGCTCAGATGAAAGCGGCCGCATCACCCATCACCGTTTCTGAGCCTCGCCCTATGTCCACTGGAGATCAAAAACGGTTGCGTCGGCACCCTCCCACATTTTTTCTCTAAACTCTACTTTAACGTTTTTTCCTCCCGCCATTTCCACCAGTGTATCGAAATGTCCCATCAGTTGATAGCAAAACGGCAGATTGCCCGGATCGGATTTATCGTTATATGCATAGGACACAGTGGCATGTTTGGCATCTATTTTTTTAAATTCCAGCGGGTTGGGCATAAAAAGCTGTCCGTATAAATTTACAAAAGAACTGACCGCGTTCATCGGATTGCGGTCGGCGATGACGTGTTTGTAGGTGGTTTCAAATAATTCCTTGCCCCTGATTTTTCCTCTTAAACGCACAATATCCGTGTTTCCGCCGGCAAGAACCTGAAAAACAGCGCGGCCGCATCTTTTGTATGTCTCGACAGGATACCACGCGGACGGTAAAACCACTCCCTGCACAATCGTCAAATCTTCGGGTCTAAGATATCGTTTCCAATCCTTATCCTTATTGCCTCTGATCATGCGCACCTGATCAATCAGCATGGTTCCCTTTACTTTTTGTACATCAGACATACCTATTCCTCCAAAATATTATTCTTCATAACGAATATAAATTATGTATTCTCCAACTATATAAACTCCATAATAGCTGGCGTAAAAACTATAATAAACAACCGATGAATGCAAATATTTTTTAAGTCGAACTGCGGCAGATGGGATGTTATGCCGGTTGCAACATTTATCGGCCTGCTTCGGAAGGATTCTGACCGCTCTCCGGTTTCAGAAAAAGATAATAAAGCCGGCCTTCGCGGTAGGTTTTGCCGGCCAGTTCACCAGCCTTTTCACCGACTCCCATATAAACATCGCAACGTCCAGCCGCCCGGATAGCGCCTCCCGCATCCTGATCAAGGACAAAACCAACCGGCTTGTCCAGTTCAACGTCGGCAAAAGAAAACATCCCTCTCGGATAAATGGCTTTATCCGTCGCGATGGTCCTGAACGGCGTTACCGGTTCATTGAGCGATCCCCTGGGTTCGCCTTCCTCATATCGGAAGAAAACAAATCGAGGATTCTGACTGACATACAGATCGACTTCCTCCGGATGTATTTTGAAGTAATCGATCATGGCTTTCATATTGATGTTGTTTTCCGTAAGTTTTCCGTCAACAATCATCTTTTTTCTGATGCTCCGGTATTCCCAGCCGTTATGAGCGGCGTAGCCGACTGTCTTGATCTGACCATCCGGCATGCGAATTTTTGCCGACCCCTGCACATGGACGATATAAACTTCAAAAGGATCGGCCAACCAGATCAGCTCACCACCGGCAAGAAGGCTTAATTTTTGGATCTCTTCTCTGCTCGGATATTGCTGAATCTGACCGTCTGTTCCCTTGCGCCCCAAAATCGCTCCATCGGCGCCTTTGACCAGATCATCCGGAGTCTTATACAAAGCATACTTGAATTGCTCCGTGCGGACAGGTGAACCCTTAAAAATAGGCGTATAATATCCCGTAAATAGAACCGTCCCCTGATTATCGCAGCCGACTGAAATGTACGTATCGAATTTCTCCCGTAAAAGCCGGTTCATTTCCTCGGGGGGCAGTTTCAAATCCAGAAGTCTTTCCAATTCCCGCAGACTCTTTAATCCATGGTCATGTGTAATTTCCCCGTAAGGGTAAAATTTTTCGCTGGACGGCTTTTCCATATAATGGATGCTTCTGGAGACGGCATCCCGCAAACCTTCCGTGTCGGCGTAAGCCTTCGTGTAGTCCGGTATCTGGGCGGGATCGGTAATCTTTCTCAATGCCAGTTCACCCGGCGGCAGCTCGCGATTATAATCCTTGGCAGGTGGTTCAGGCAGGTTGGTGACCACCGTAGAAAGACGTCCTTTACAGCCCACCAGTGACAGTAAAGACAGAAAAATTATAAAGGTGATTAAAATATATCTGATTTTCATTTAAAACGTGTGGCATTGCCGGACAGGCAATGCTTACCCTTCTGGAGATTCTATCGGCACCACCAGCCGAATATGCTTTCTTGCGAGATTCAGCGATGGATACTGCAAGCTCTCACCTGAACCGTCCAGTGCCACCAGTTCCACGTTGGTGAGCAGCAGAAATTCCTGGTCGCTGCGGTTGATGTAATCGGCAAGCGCGTTGCGGTAACTTCCCTGCGGGAGTGTAATGTCGCCTTCCACGCGGTAGCGATCCGTTTCCACAACAACCCTTTCGTGGCGTAAATCTATGCCGGGCATCAGGGTAACCTCCGTAATGATGATGGTCTTTGCGGCTTTTAACAACCCTGCAAATGAGAACGCAGCCGCAATAAAATACTGCTAAGTTGGCTTGGATTATAAGGAATCACTCTATAGATGTCAAGAAAATCCGGGGCAAAAAATGAATGGCACGGTTTGAAATCAACAGAATCATTTTGAAAATAAATTTGACCGCTAATTTTTAATCATAACGCTGTCCGCACAGCTGCTTTTTTTCTTTTCTTCAGTCATGTCGTTCACAATCATTTGTCTGACCGCGATGAGCCGGTCGGCAAGGCGGGGATTGGCCTGGCTATATGTTTCCCTGATAAAGGTTATGGTCTCCTGCGCGCTCTTGATTCGTCTTTCAATAATGCTGCATTTGTCCAAGCCCCAGCGGTTGGAAATCGTATCTTCAGGATCCGAAGACATCCAGACCGCGTTTTGAAACGCCTGCTCGACCGTTATCACCTGATCGGGAGCAATCTGCAGAGGAATACCATCCATCTTATTCAAGGCGTTTTTCCGCTTTATATGATTTTTCTTGATGATTTCTTTGATATGGGAAATCATCACATAGATATATTCATCACGGCCGGGTGTGCTGTAGATCTCCCACAAATAAGATCCCGCCGGGCATTGCTTTGCGTAACATTGATCATAGCCTGTCAGAACCACGGGGATTCTTTCTTTCAATTGACGGATAAAGACTTCCAGCAACCTGTTTACTTTTTCATACGGATCGTAATCCTTCGGATCAATCCGCCTGGCCACTGCTTCGATATAGTCAATATATCCCTTATTGAAAGTTGGCGAATACTGCTCTTCCGAATAATAGGGGTGCTCCGGCATCGCAAGATACTGCCACCCGTTATCCTTCTTCAGCGGCCATCGAAACTTCACCAGGCCGGATCGGAACGAAGACTCCGGACGGGTTGAAATAAAATTCCGATGATTTAATTTTTGGATGCGGGCCGGCATGGTGGCCTCGTATGTCTGAATGGGGTGAGCTGTACTTCCGTCCGCAACAACATCCTGGACAATGCCCGCATGGGATTCGGCGATAAAGAAAACGGTGCCCGGCTGCACTGAGTCGGCCGCGATGCGAATGGGGTATGTGTCCAGCGGCAGTGTTCTGGTGGATGTCCTGGAAAGTATAAACATCAGCGCGGCCCGGAAACGCCGGTCCTTGTCCCACTGCTGATGGGTGGGCAGATGTCCCCAATTCCCGGACCAGTGGCCGATCAACTGTCCGTCCACCGTGGAGGCGGCAGCCGGCAGATGCTCGATTCGCGCGTAAATCCAACGGATCGCGTAAACAACATCCGCACAGTCCACCGGAATATTATGGCGGATGAAAAAATCTTCGGTAATGTTCTCAGCCACCCATCGGCTGTACCTTTCTTCTTCCTGTATCGTCCACTGCCGCTCACCGACTTTCCACAACTGCGCGTCAGATTCAACAGACGGATAACAAAACGCGTTTACCGGAATAATCACCCCGATCAGAAAGAAAACAATCCTCATTAAATTCCGCACCGAAACCATTTCAAATATCCTTATTGAAAAATAAACGGTTTTTATATAGCATTGTTTAATCAAAAAACAAACTTTTACAAAAGTAACCTCACGCGGAAACACTGCCGGCAGGAAAAGACCCGGAACAAAGAAGGTCAGTGAAGTTTGACTGACTTTACAAAAACAGCGGAATGATCTTATGATCGGCCTAATTTTAACTTTTTTTATAACCCGTAAAACAAGGAGGACAGAACCATGAACATCGGCGAGATGCTTGGAGCGATGGTGCAAACCGGAATGTCGAATTCTTCCACTGATCGGATGAAGAAATCTCTGGGAGGAGGAAATGATCTTGATAGTCTGGCGGGCGTATTGGGCGGCGGTACCGGAAAAGCAGGGGGTGGAATCGGAGATATGCTTTCCAATGTCCTGGGCGGCGGACAAAGTGGCGCGGGAAAGAGCGGAGGAGGAATCGGTGATTTGCTCTCCAGTGTTTTAGGCGGCGGACAGAAAAGCGGCGCGGCAGGCGCGGGCGGCGGCATCGGTGATCTGCTCTCGAATATGCTTGGCGATGCCGGCAAAGCGGTCGGAGGCAATAAAAATCTTGCCATCGGAGGATTGGGCGCCCTGATCGGCTCCATCCTGGGCGGCGGCGGAAAGTCTGCCGGCGGAGCCATCGGCGGAGGACTCATGGCGCTTCTCGGAGCGCTGGCCTTTAACGCGCTTAAGGGCGCCGGTCAGACAAAACCTCAGATTCCCGCAGGTTTGCTGGAGCCCAAGACAGAAGAAGACCAGCAGATGCTCGATCAGAGCTCGGAGCTGGTTTTACGAGCGATGATTAACGCGACAAAAGCGGATGGCCGTGTCGATCAGGATGAAATCAACAGAATCATGGGTAAATTTGATGAAATCGGCATTGATGAGGAGGGGAAAAACTATTTGACGACTCAACTGCAAAAACCGATGGAAACAGAAATATTGATTGCCGAAGCAAAGGGTCAACCGGAACTGGCGGCACAGATGTACGCGGCTTCTCTGCTGGCCATTGAAGTGGATACGGAAAAGGAGAAAGAATATCTGCGTCAATTCGCTTCCGGGCTGAATTTGGATCCACCGGTTGTCGCCAGCATTCAGAACTCAGTTGGTTTACAGTCGGCATAAAAAATATTTATTCTAAAATATCAGCACCTCACAGCATACAGGCTATTCCGCCGCGGATAAATGGCTTGCATGTTTACCCGGGGAGGTGTAATTTACGATCATTCATATGTTGTTTTTTTGTAAATCAACTTAATTCAATTTATCAAGAAAGGAGATTATTATGAAAAAGATTGTTTTGTTGTTTTCCGTTGCAGCGGTATTTGCCCTTGTCAGCATCGCGCAGGCGGCAGGCAGTATGCCTGAGATCAAATATGATGATCGGATTAAAGAATGCGGTTGTCCGCCGTGCTGTCCTAAAGATGTCAGAGCCGGCAGTCTTCCCCAAATTGATGTTGATAAAAGAATAGAAGACTGTGGCTGCCCCCCCAGCTGTGAAGAAAAAGTTGCCCGACCCCAACCGGCCCCCGCTCCCGCTCCTCAACCGGAAACTGTTGTAAAAAAGAAACCGGAACCTGTTGTGGAAAAGGCCCCCGCTGCAGTGCCAGCGAAAGAAAAAGTAACCATAACGCTGAATGTTGAATTTGATACGAATAAGACGACAGTCAATGAAAAATATTATGATGACATCAAAAGAGTCGCCGATTTTATGAAAGCGAATCCCGATACGACAGCGGCCATTGAAGGCCATACGGACAATGTCGGCAATGATGCCTTCAATAAGGCATTATCCGAAAAAAGAGCCAAGAATGTTCGCCAGTATATTATTGACAAGTTCGGCATCGACGAGAAACGCATTACGGCGGCCGGATTTGGCGAGGAAGTGCCGATTGCCGGAAACGACACGGCGGAAGGACGTCAGAAGAACCGCAGAGTGGAGGCTGTTCTCGAAACGAAATAATCCGTTTGACAGTTTTCTCTAACGTTGGAATTTGTGATTCAAGAAAGCCCCAGGACCGTTTAAGGTTGTGGGGCTTTTCTTTCAGGCAGTATATAGTCTGCCTTTTTTCAATGTCAGAATAATGACGGCAACAACGCTAAGCACGGCGATATTCATCATCCATAAATCGCTTAATCTTTGTACATCTCTTCGATGATGTCTTTGTATTGCGCGGAAATGGACTTTCGTTTGACCTTCATGGTGGGAGTGACTTCACCGTCTTCCGTGTAGAGTTTCTTGTCCAGCAGACGGAATTTGCGGATGTTCTCCACGCGGGCAATCTGCCTGTTGACCTTTTCCACTTCATCAGTAATCAGCCGGACCACTTCTTCCGCGCGGGTCAGGCTGGCGAAAGTCGTATATTGAATTTTGTGGTCCTGTGCGAACTTGACCACATTTTCCTCGTCAATGACAATGAGCGCGGTGATGTATTTACGCTTGTCGCCGATGACCACAGCATCGGTTATATAGGGGGAAAACTTGAGCAGATTTTCGATATACTGCGGCGCCACGTTTTTGCCGCCGGCCGTAATAATCAAATCTTTTTTACGGTCGGTAATTTTCAGATAACCTTCCGCATCGATTTCGCCGACATCGCCGGTATGAAACCAGCCGCCTTCCAGTGCTTCCGCCGTCGCTTCCGGTTCTTTGAAGTATCCCTGGAAAATTCCACCGTGGCGAATGAGTATTTCCCCGTCTTCGGCGATTTTCACCTCGGACTCGGGCAGCGCCCGCCCCACAGTTCCCACTTTGAAATGTTCTTCATCGGACATGTGCGTAATACCGGTTGTCTCGGTCAGCCCGTAGCCTTCTCGAATCGGTATGCCGATGCTCTGGAAGAATTTCAGAACTTCATGCGAAATGGGCGCGGCGCCGGAAAATCCCAACCGTACTTTATCAAAACCCAAACGCTGTTTGAGTTTCCAGAACACGCTGAAATACGCCAGATGATAACCCAGGGATAAATACCAGGGGATCTTTCTCCCGGCCAGTTTGCAGCTGTTGTATTGCGTTCCGATCTTGAAGGCCAGATTGAAAATGGTGCGTTTAAGCCAGGTGGCATCGGCCATCTTCAGCACAATGCCGGAGTGATATTTTTCCCAGATCCGCGGGACGGCATGAAACAGTGTCGGCGAAACATCACGCAGGTCGTTCATGACCGTGTCGGTGTTTTCGGTAAAATTGACAATATGACCTGTTGTCAGGTGCATCATCAAATCAAATATCTGTTCATAGACGTGATTGAGCGGCAGAAAAGAGATGGTTTCGTCATCGACGCTCATTTTGGTTATTTTCCGGCTCTGATGCGCGACCCATAAATAATTATGATGGGAGATCTGCGCGCCTTTGGGCGGTCCGGTTGTTCCTGACGTGTAAATAATGGAAGCGGTATCTTCGGTCTCTCTTCCGGCAACAATCTTTTCATACAGGCCCGGTCTTTCCTTATCAATCTTCTCCCCCAGTTCCAGAAGCTTATCCAAGCTCATCAGCATCGGATCATCAAAATGCTTGAGGCCTTCCATATCCCACACGACAACTTTTTTCAGGTGCGGTGTTCTTTCGCGAAAAGCCAGGGCCTTGTCGAACTGTTCTTCATCTTCACAGAAAAAAACCACCGATTCGGAATGCCCGACAACGTACTCGCATTCCGCCGCGGGATTGGTGGTATAGACGCCGACAAAAATTCCGCCCAGCGACATGACGCCCATAGCCGAGAAGAGCCATTCCGGTTTATTCTCTCCGACAATGGCCACATGATCTCCGTATTTTACGCCCAGCGCATACAATCCCATCGCCACCTTTTTCACGTTGTCATAATACTGTTTCCAGGTGATGTCGTGCCAGATGCCGTAGTCCTTCATGCGCATGGCAATCCTGTCCGGCTGCTTTTCGACCAGAACTTTCAGCGCCTGAGGAAGGGTTTTGATTTCGTTTTCAGTCATCCTGATACCTCAACGGAAACGAACCTTACGGCGATAACGTTTGTAGCCCTTGACCGATGTTTCCGTGGCAATGCCCAGATAAAATTCCTTGACGTCGTCGTCTTCGCGCAAAATTTCCGGCTTATCCGCGCGGACGATGCGTCCGTTTTCCATGAGAAATGCGAAGTGGGAATACTTGAGCGCCATATTCACATTCTGCTCAACGAGCAGAATCGTCACGCCCTGCTGATTGATTTTCTGAATGATCGTAAATATCTCTTTGGTCAGCAACGGAGACAACCCCAGAGACGGCTCATCGAGCATGAGCAGTTTCGGTCGGCTCATCAGCGCCCTTCCGATGGCCAGCATCTGCTGTTCGCCGCCGCTTAAATGTCCGGCCTGCTGATTTTTCCGCTCTTGTAAAATAGGAAATTGTTTGAGAATGCCGTCAATGTCTTCCTGAATGCCTTTCCTGTCCTTGCGCGTGTAGGCGCCCATCAGAATATTTTCCATCACGGTGAGTTCGGGAAAAACTTCCCGTCCCTCCGGCACATAGCTGATGCCCAGCCGGACGATTTCTTCGGTATCCATGCGATCAATTCTCTTGCCCATGAATTCGATCGTTCCTTTTTCCGGCTGGTCGTCATCCAACAGGCGCATAATCGTTTTGAGAGTGGTGGTTTTCCCCGCGCCGTTGCTTCCCAGAAGCGCAACGATAGCGCCCTCTTTGATTTCAAAGGAAATGCCGTGCAGCGCCCGAATCAGATCGTACCAGGTTTCAATATTCTTAATCGAGAGCATTATTCCTCCTCGCCCAGATACGCGGCAATGACTTCGGGATTTCTCTGCACTTCCTTCGGCGTTCCTTCGACAATTTTCATGCCTTGATTGATGGCCAGAATCCGGTCGGAAATCCCCATGACCATATTCATGTCATGTTCAATGAGCAGGATAGTGACTTTGTAATCCTCCTGAATATCCTTGATCCAGATGCGCAGATCGTCTTTTTCTTCCGTGTTCATGCCGGCGGAAGGTTCATCCAGCAAAAGCACTTTCGGCTGCAGCGCAAGCGCCCTTCCCAGTTCGACAAGCTTGCGCTTGCCATACGGCAGACTGGAGACAAACAAATCGCGCAGGGATTGCAGATCAAGGAAGTCGATAATGTGTTCGATGATTTCCCGGTGTCTTATTTCTTCTTTCGCGGCGTAAGAATGTCTGCCCCACATGAAAGCGCCACTGAGGATGCCTGTCTTCATGTGGATGTGACGCCCCAGCATCAGGTTGTCCATAACCGTGGCATTGCCGAAAAGCTGAATATTCTGGAATGTACGCGCCACTCCCCTGAGGGCAATGGTATCCGGGCGCATTCCGACGAGATTTTCATTTTCCAGAAATATCGTGCCTTCGTTCGGCTTGTAAATGCCGCTGATCATGTTGAAGATGGTAGTTTTCCCGCTTCCGTTGGGGCCAATAATGGAAAATATCTTATTTTCCTCAACTTCAAAGCTGACATTATTCACCGCTTTGATGCCGCCAAAGGAAATACTCAGGTTTTCCACTTTAAAGTGTGCCATATCATTCGTCTTGAGGGGTGAGGCGGGGCGATAACCCCGCCTCCGTTTAAAAGCTACTATTTTTTCTTCTTCCAGGTTGCAAGTTCGTTAGACGTCCAATCCTGCAGTGTTATGTAGCTGGAGTTCGGACCGCATTTTAATATCTGGATGGAATCCGTCCCCTGATGTACGGTGGGACTCCAGTTGACAACAGCGCCCAGTCCCTGGAAATTTTTTGTGGCGTTGAGCTGTTTTAGCAGGGCTTCTGTGCTGAGTTTCGGACCAACGCGCTTGAGCGCATCGACCAACGGCTCGGCAAACATGATGCCGGCGGTATAGAAAACGCCGAAACGCTCTTCGGGCGCGTATTTCTTGGCGGCCGCACGGTATTTATTCATCAGAGGATGATCCACATGGGTGGGCAGGCCAAGCCCGCCGGTGATCACGCCTTCCCACAGGCCTCCGGTAATCTTGTTCATCAGCGGGAAATCCATCAAGGTGTTGGATGAAATCCACTGCGGTTTGTAACCGATTGTAGCGGCGGTTTTCAGTGCGATAGCAGCAGAGGTGGGATTGACCCACAGAACAGCGACCTCCGCACCGGCATTTTTCAGCCTTAAAATCTGCGAAGAAAGATCTTTCTCTCCGGGTTCCACAGAAATCTCCTCCACAAGTTTCATCTTATAGGCATTCAGACGCGCCTTGCAGCCTTTGAGTCCGCTCTTGCCATAAGCGTCATTCTGATAAAGGAACCCTATTTTTTTGGCCTTCAGCTTCTCCACCGTGTATTTGGTCAGGATGCTGGCCTCATCGTCATAGAGCGTATACATGGCAAAGAGGTACGGATTGACGGGAAACACATACTCCTCGATGGCTGTTGACGGCGATACCCAGATGATTTTATTCTGAGCCAGATAATCTTTCACGGCCATTCCGCAGGCAGCGCCAACTCCACCCACGAATGCAAAAATCCCTTCGCGCTCGACCAGTTCTTTGACAACGGCCTTCGTCTGAGCGGGATTGTACTGATCATCGCGAATGAAATATTTGATTTTCCGTCCATGGATGCCACCCTCATCATTGACGATTTGAAAGAGCAGACCGCTGCCTCTGGCGACTGATCCCCACGGCGCGGCCGGTCCGGTCTGCGGCCCCCACTGGGCGATTCGGATTTCCTTGTTGTCAAAGCCGGGCTTGCCGGCGGCAAAGACAAAGAATGAACCCACCAGAACCGCGCATACAATCATTGATGCAATGAATACTTTTTTCATGATGCCCTCCTTGCATTAAAATATTTCTAATAATTGATTACCCCTGAACACCCGATATTATTTTTGATCTCTCAGCCTTTGTACCACCTTCCCTTCTCCTTCAGAAAAGTGAAGCTGTAGTTATAGACGGTATTGGGTCCCAAATGCGTGAAGGTCATCTCCACCTCAACCTGCACAAATTTATCCACGTCCGGATAGTTCTGCCGGTTGTCGTTATCGCGCAGACGGTAAATTCGGATAATCTTATACTCATGGATGGAGGTAGGCGGATTGTCGGCAATGTCTTTCAGATACGCTTCATAGGTATGCGTTTTCCTGTAATCGGAAGACGGCGCCAGAAGATCATAAACCTGACTTGAGCTCTTTTCCATTTCAGCATTGAGATACGCGCGAGCCGTTTGTTCAATGTTGTCCTTTTCCAGGAATAGCGCCACCTGATTGCGGGGAGCGTCCCAAATCACAAAGCCGGAAATAATCAGGGCAAGGCAAATCAGGATAATGATTTTCACCGTCTTAGTCATGGCGCTTCTCCACCGCTTCCCATTACACCTTCTTGACATAATGCTTCGAAAACAAACCGCTCGGCCGGACCGTAATAATCAGGATAATCACGACAAACGCGACAATCGGCTTCCATTCCGGCCAGGCGTAGCCGAAGAAGTTTTCAGTGATACCCATGATCAGGCCGCCGATGACGACGCCGGGAATGCTGGTCAGGCCGCCCAAAACTGCCGCGGCGAAAGCGCGCATAAACGGCTCCATCATAAAGTTGGGATCCAGCACGGAGCGCGCGGCAAAAAACATCGCCGCGATGGCACCGATCAGCGAACTCATCGCCCACGTAATCGAAAAAACCCTCTCGACCTTGATTCCCATAATTTTGGCTGCGTTAACATTCTGCTGGGTCGCACGCATGGCGATGCCCAGCTTCGAATAACGGAAAAATAAAAACAGCGATATCATGATGATGATTGTCAAGGTAAACACGCCGATCGTCCATTCATTGATCAACAGGCCCGGCATGATTTCATGGGTCTTGGTAACAGACAGGAGAAAGGGAAAGTCCTTTTGCTCCGCTCCCCATTTCCAGCCGGCCAGTCCCATCAGCAGCATTTCTGCACCCAGAGTAATAATGAGCAGACCCAGCACTGTCGGATCTTTTGCCGGGCGTAAAAAACAAAATTCAATCGCCATGCCCAGCAGTATGGCAAAAACCAGGGTAGCAGGAAAAGCGATCCAGAAAGGGACATTATAAACGGTTAAAATATGGTAAGCTACGAACGTTGCCACCATGCCCATTTCTCCCTGGGCGAAGTTAATGACATCCGAGGTTTTATAGATAATGGCGACGGCAACGCCGAAAAGGCCGTAACAGGCTCCGATGGCAATTCCCTCAATCAGCAGCATCTCAAACATGGAATCTCTCCCTTGATTTTAAAACGGCCACGTCTTCCAGTATTTTTTCATTCTGATCCAGATGCCGAACATGCCCAGCGGCTCAAAAATGACAATCGCGATCATAATCAGTCCCAGCGCAATGCTGGAGAAATTGGCCAAGCCAATCATGGTAAACCATTTTTTTGATACCATCGTCAGAAGACCGCCCAGATACGGCAGGTTTTCCACATTTTTCAACAAATCATACTGAAGGTAGGTGATGAGCATCGCGCCCATGATGGCGCCCATGATCGAACCCAGACCACCCACCGTAATCATCACCAGAAAGATGATCGAAAGAATCAGATTAAACGTGAAGGGATCAAAAAAACCGACGACAAAACCGTAAAGACCGCCGGCGACTCCCGCATAAAAAGCACTGACCGCGAAAGACATGGTTTTATAGATCGTCAGATTGACACCCATGACTTCGGCGGCAATATCGTCGTCGCGAATGGACATAAAAGCCCGTCCAACGCGGGTTTTCATCATATTTCTCGCGGCAATGACCAGCAAAACCGTGATGATTAAAATCACATAATAAATTTTCACGTCTCCCTGCACCACATAACTGAAGGCTGAACCGGGAATGCCCATATCCAGCGGAGGAGCGGTAATCCCCATTCTGCCGCCGAACACGTCCCAGCGGCCGATAATATGCATGATGGTCAATCCGAAGCCCAACGTGGCAATCGCCAGATAAGGACCTTCAAGCCTGAGCGCCGGAAGCCCGATGATAAAGCCGAAAAACGCCGCGATGAGCGCCGCAAGGATAATCGCAGCAACAAAGGGCAAATGCAGATGCATCATTATAAGCGAAGTGCCGTAGGCGCCGATGGCAAAGAATCCGGCGTGCCCCAGAGAAATCTGTCCGGTATAGCCGACCAGAATGTTGAGTCCAACCGCCAGAATCACATTCACCATTATGATGTTTAAAAGATAGATATTATAGGAGGGCAAATAAATCGGCAGTGTAAAAAGAAAGATCAGCAGAACAGCCGACCAGAAAAGAATCGTGCCGCTTTTGAATAACTTAACATCCTCGTAGTAATCGCGTTTCATGTCCATAAGGATCACCACGTCGATACTGTTGTTTGAGAGTTAGTTAATGCTATTGAATTTTCGATGCTTGTTTAAAAAAGATATAGCAAGACGCCGAAAGAGAGTCAAGATAATTTGCGATCCCCAAACCGTTTCGCAAAAACGGATCAGCAAGAAAAAAAACGAAGATACCCGGATGATTTCATTGTCCGGTAAGAATCTTTTTGAACCAGGGGAAAAAGAGCGTCATACTGGCATCCTTCACCCACGCACGATATTTTTCTTCGAGAGGATTCATATTCAGGATCTGGGCCTGACAGGTCCGGGCGCCGATGAAAGATATCATCAGGCTGTAAAAGCAATAAATGAACATTTCAATTTCCCGGCTTGATCCCTTCAGGTTAAGTTTTTCTTCCATAATGCGTCTCATGGCGGCCATGCTCAGAATGATAAAGCGATAACCGGGTATTTCCTCAAGATTGCCGATGTTCACCGCGTTGAGGGCGGCAATCCGCAAGGCATCGGGAGTGGCCATGGTATAATCCAGCATCCGGTCAATGAAAAGAGAAAAGCTCGGCTGCAACGGCATCTTCTCCAATCCCTCATACCACGATTCCAGTATCGGCAGAGTTTCATTATATAGGGACTCCGCCATGGCGTAGAAAAGATTTTCCTTGGAGCCGAAATAATAATGAATCATGGGATGCTCCACGCCGGCCTGTTTGGCAATCATCCGCGTACCGGCTTCCTTGAAGGAATATTCGGTAAACACTTCTCTGGCCGCCTGTAAAATCCGCTCCCGGACATTGCTTTCATTGGCCGGAGGTCGCCTCCCGGCAGTTTTTTTCGGTTTTGTTTTGGCCGTTTTCATTCTTTCACCCATATCATTCTAGTCTTTCCATATCATAAAACAAACCGTATGGTAAATATTTTTTCAATTTTTTACTGTTTTCATAGGACAGCTTGAGAAAATCCACGTCATATTTTATTACCAGTTTCATAAGTTACTGTTATCAATAAACTATATCAAACAACACGCGGTATTCAAAATAAAAATGGAAAAATTTAAAAAAATATCTTGACAGAGCATTTCTTTTTTTGTATTTACCAACCGGTAAATAATTTCACGGCACAATTATACTAAAAAATCAATTGGAGGTAAAGTTAATATGGCAAAATTTCAGGTACCCAGTGATGTCAACGTCAATGATTTCTTCGAGAAATATGTCCCGGATCAGTTCAAGGATATTACCGCCGGCGCCAATCTTTCGTCTCTGGCCGGCAAGGAAGTCAATCTTCAGTTCAACGTGAATGATCAGAAATTCTGTTTGAATATCAAGGACGGAACGAATCTGAATGTTGTGAAAGGCGGCGTTGAAAAACCCCTGCTGACACTGTCCTTAACCGAACAGGCATTTCTTGACGCAGTCACCGGAAAGGTTTCAGGCATGATTGACCGCTTCACCGATCCCGTCGAAATCGCCGATCCGATGAGGCTCAAGAATCTGATGGACACCAAAGGCACGCTCAATCTGAATCTGAAACAGGACGCCAACACCATTCCTGTCACGATGATTTTCAACGGAGAAACCAAGCCGTCTGTAGACATCAGCCTTGACCTGCAGGACTGGATCGCCATGCAGAACAAGCAGACGACCGGACAGAATCTGTTTATGAACGGCAAGCTCAAGTTCAACGGTGATATGGTTCTGCTGATGAAATTGCAGACACTGATCTAGTCGTCTGCGCGTCTTAGCGTCCATTCATTCATTACTGAATATCATTGCCGGGGGTGCATCAGAAAACCATCCTGGGGGGGCTTGGGTTAGAGATCTCCCCCGGTAATTTTTTTCAGCCCGTTCAGCAATCTGTTTAAAATTTGATTCAGGCGCAATCTGGATGCCCCTGATGGAGGAGAAAATTATGGAAGACAAAGATTTTGGTTTTGGTTTGTCGGAAGAGCAGAGCAGTATGAAGGATACTGTCGCCAAACTTATCAAGAGTATGGTCATCGGCAATCCGGCCCACGATATGGATGAGGAAAGGAAACTGCACAGGGATATTATTGACAAAATCTGGGAACTGGGCGCTACCGTCTCTATGGTTCCCGAGGAATATGGGGGATACGGAATGGACTATTCGCCCATGATGAACGCCATCTTTCTGGAAGAACTGGCCGCGGGCGATATGGCGCTGGCCATCGCGGCCACGCTTCCCTCCACATTCATTTACACGATTCTGCAAATGGGCACCGATGAACAGAAGAAGAAGTATCTGCCCCTGTATTGCGATCCGGCTTACAAAACCTGTACGGTGGCGGTCAACGAGCCCCGATTCGGATTCGACGCGGCCACCCTGGAAACAAAAGCCGCAAAGAACGGCGAAAAATACATCATCAACGGCAAAAAGTGTTTTGTGCCAATGGCAAAAGATTCCGGACATCTGCTCGTGGCCGCCAATGCCGACGGCAAGATGGATTTATTCATTGTTGAAAACGGCAATCCCGGACTTCAGATCGGCGAACGGGAGAAAAATCTGGGCTTATACGCCTTGGAGACGTATCCAGTCACGCTGGAGAATTGTGAAGTTCCCGCTGATGACCGTGTCGGAGGAGACAATGGCTGCGATTACGGCAGATTCCTGCAGAAGACACGCATTGCCATGTCGGCCATCGGCACCGGCGTTTCCCGCGCTTCCTACGAGTATGCCAGAGAATATGCCAAGGAACGCGTGCAGTTCGGCGAGCCGATCGCCAGCCGGCAGGCCATCGCGTTTATGATCGCCGAGATGGCTTACGAAGTGGACGCAATGCGATTGATGACCTGGAAAGCGACATCCGCTCTGGAAGCCGGCCGTGAAGCCAAACGCGAATCGTATCTGGCCAAACTCTACGCCGGAGAAATGACAATGAAGCTGACGGATTACGGTGTGCAGATTCTGGGCGGACACGGCTTTATTCGCGAAAATCCGGTGGAGCGCTATTATCGCAACGGCAGAGGCATCACCATTCTTGAAGGCATGGCCACGGTATAGGAGGAATAATCATGATTAATCTGGAAATTACACAAAAGATGATGGATGTGAAAAGCGGGATGAATAATATGGCCACCGGCATGCTTAGGCCAATCGCCCGGCATTACGATGAACATGAGCATGAGTATCCGAAAGAGCTGGATATGTTCCGCTCCATCAAGATTATGAGCCGGCCGAAAAAGAAAAAAGCGGGCGAAGAAGCGAAGCCGGAAAAACCGAGCGCCAAAAAACTGGGCGCCAACCTCTCCATGGTCATCGTGATCGAAGAAATGTGCTGGGGGGACCTGGGATTATTGTTATCGCTGCCGAACGCCGGTCTGGGAAATGCGGCCATCGCGGCCGTGGCCACCGATGAACAAATGGAAAGATTCGGCGAAAAATGGGCATCGATGGCCATTACCGAACCGGGATCCGGCTCCGACTCCGGATCCATCACCGCCAGAGCCACTCTGGACGGCAACGAATGGGTGCTTGACGGCGAGAAAATATTTGTCACCTGCGCGGAGCGCGCCGAAGTGGCGGTGATCTGGGCCACGGTAGACAGAAGCGCCGGCAAGGCCGGCATCAAATCCTTCGTGGTGGAAAAAGGAACGCCGGGCTTCAAACTGGAAAAACTGGAGCATAAACTGGGGGTGCGCGCTTCAGACACCGGAACGTACGTGCTCGATGAATGCCGCATTCCAAAAGATAATATTCTGGGCAGCGCGGAAGTCAAACAATCGACCGAAGGATTCAAGGGCGCCATGAAAACCTTCGACAACACCAGGCCGCTGGTGGCCTCGATGGCGCTGGGCGTAACGCGGGCGGCTCTGGACTTCACACGGGAAAAAATTGAAGAGAGCGGCGTCAAGCTGGATTACGAAAAAAATCCCAACAACTTGAGCGCTATGGAAAAAGAATTTTATTTGATGGAAGCTCATCTGGAAGCCATGCGACTGCTCACCTGGCGCGCCGCCTGGATGATGGATAACGGCGAGTTCAACAATCTAGAGGCATCGATGGCCAAAGCGAAAGCCGGACGCTACGGCACGCTGATTTGTCAAAAATGCTGCGAACTGCTGGGACCGCTGGGTTTCTCCTGTGAAAACCTGGCCGAAAAATGGATGCGGGATGTCAAGATCACCGACATTTTTGAAGGCACAGGACAGATTCAGCACTTGATTGTAGCCAGAAATGTTCTTGGGTATTCCAGCAAACAACTCAAATAAAAATATCATCTCTTAATCCTCAACAAATAGGCCTGCACGTTTTGAACACGTGCGGGTCTATTTGTTTATCGCATCAATCACGAAAGGCGATTGTCGTTCCTTCTGTTTCCAAAAAATTAACCCGATCAGATTACCCCGTGTCATTCCAAAACAAATATGATATTAGCAGCGGCAAAGGTGTCTTATGAAGAAAAGTATTTTAGTCATTGACGATGATGCCGTCGCCTGCGAATTTCTTCAGGAAGCTCTCGCCCGCGACGGCTATGAGGTGCAAACCATGACGTCGGCCAAAGAGGCACTCAAACTGGAGCTCTCGCAATTCGCTTTGCTGATGTCCGACATTAGGATGCCGGAAATGGATGGTTTGCAGTTTCTCGATCAGGTGCATAAAAAGTGGCCTGATTTGCCTGTCATCCTGATGACCGCCTACGGTTCGCTGGATACGACCATGGAAGCATTAAGCCTCGGCGCCTGGGATTATATCAGCAAACCTTTTTCACCGAATGATTGCCGCAAAATTGTCAAGAAAGTTCTTGATGTCCGGGAACTTCGGGAAAGACGCCTGAAACTGGATTCTCCGGAAGAAAAATCGGAAACAAAACTGATCGGTTCTTCAGCGGCTATGGTGGAATTCTACAAACAGATCGCCCGCATCGCAGATTCGCCGGCAAGCGTTCTGATAGAAGGCGAAAGCGGCACAGGCAAAGAATTAACCGCGCGCTCTTTGCACAGTATGTCTTCACGCCGAGCCAAGCCATTCGTCGTCGTGCACTGCGGCGCCATTCCCGACAACCTGCTGGAATCGGAATTATTCGGCTACGAAAAGGGTTCCTTTACCGGCGCCCATCAGCAGCATATCGGATTGCTGGCCTCCGCGGAAGGCGGCACGGTATTTCTGGATGAAATTACGGAAATGTCCACGGCCCTGCAGGGGAAGTTTCTGCGGTTTATGCAAAATGGCGAGATCAGAAGAATCGGCAGCCACGATGTTCAAAATGTTGCGGTGCGGGTTGTGGCAGCGGCCAACAAAAACATCGATGAAGAAGTTCAGGCCGGCCGTTTCCGTATGGATTTATTACACAGGTTTATCGTCAGGCTGCGCGTGCCGCCTTTAAGGGAACATAAAGAAGACATTCCTCTGCTGGTGGAATCTCTATTGAAGAAATTCGGCTATACGAAAGCGCGCATTTCTGAAAAAGCGATGGAGCTGATGATCGCCTATCACTGGCCGGGCAATGTCCGGGAAATAGAAAATGTACTCCAGCAAACTTTGCTGCTTTCTCCTTTTGAGCTGATTCTTCCGGAAAATCTTCCGGATAAATTGCGACAACAGAAAGAAAAGGGTGAGGAAACCGCGCCGTCTGATTTCTCACCTCTGGAGGCCGTAGAGCGGGAAAAGATATTGCAGATTCTGAAAGAAACTTCCTGGAATCAATCCAAAGCGGCACAGATTCTGGACATTGACCGGAAAACTTTACGGATGAAAATCCAGCGGTATGACCTGTCAGAAGAAAAATGACGGGAATAAAAAGGCTTTTTCCGAAACCTGATAAGCAAAGGTTTCCCCGTCATGACGCCATCCTCTTGAGTTCATCAAGACTGACGTTCGCTTTCCCTGAAAACCGGCAGGTATAAAATAATGGATGTTCCCTTATCCGGAGAACTGTTAATTTCCATCCTGCCGCCATGCGTTTTAACGATATCGCGGACTATAGCCAATCCCAATCCGCGCATTCCTTCAAACTGTTTGGTGCTGAAAAACGGTTCACAGGCTTTTTCCATCGTGTCCGGCGACATGCCTGTTCCCGTATCTTCAATTTTGATAACCACCTGGTGATCAGGCAAAATATTCTGAGCCGATATTATTATTTCACCCGCCTGGGGCATCGCCTCCAGAGCATTTTGAATGATGTTCATCAGCGCTGTTTGGATGCGATAGCGGTCAACATACAAGGATTTGATTCCGGCTTCCAGATTCACCGATAATTTGACTTTGCTTTTCTGTATAAAAGGTTCAACGAGCGGCAGAGTCTCGCTTAACACCTGCTGAACCGTCAGCACCTCGAAATGCGGTTCCGGCAGACGCGTGGCTTTGCGCACATTCTGGATGACATGATCCAGCCGCTCGGTCTGCTGAACAATTAAATTCAATTTATGCTCCACATCCTGCGGCCAGTCACTTCTCTCCAGCAACAGCTTGGCCAGACCTCCGATTGAATGCAGCGGCGTTCCCAGATCATGAGCGAGATTCGCCGTCAATTGCCCCAGCGTGGTCAACTGCTTTAAATCGGCAACCTGTTTTTGCAGTTCAACAACTTTGAGCGTTTCCTCTCGAACCCGCGCTTCCAGATTCTTATTCAGCTCCAGATTGCTGTTCATGACATCCTGAATTTCATCCGCCATGACATTGAAATGTCTTGATATCTGCCCCCATTCGTCGCTGTGCACAATGGAAAGCCGGTTTTTGTATTGCCCTGTCTGAAATTCATCAATCGCCTGGAGAATTGCCCTCAGAGGCTTCTCAATGATCCAGCGGTAGCTTAATCCGAAAACCAGAAGAATCAGAATGAGCAGCCCGGCGCTGCTGAAAACCAGCAACACGCGGGCCCGGTTCATAATTTCCATGTTGGAGCGGGAAAAGCCGATCACCCCGACAACCAGCTGTGAACGTTTTGATTCTCCAGAAACAGGATAGAGCAACCCCAACGCCGGACCGCTTTCCGTTTCGATTTCAACATAGCGCTGTTTGTTGCCGGCTCCGGCGGCAGCAACGATATGATCCGGCCATTCATACTGGACCCGGCTGGCCCCCGCAACGTAATTTACATCTTTATGAGCGGTATCAAAGATATCAATCCTGGCCAGACGAACATCCGTCTGCACGTGATCCTTCAAAGCCGAATCCAGCGCGCGCAGCCCCTGTCTGGTCGGAAAATGCTGATAAAACGTGCTGACTGTTTCTGCAACGTCTTCAAGCCTTTTCACCTGCTGGCTGACCAATATGCCTTCGAGAGCGGTCAGCTGAATAATGCCCCAGATGGCCATGGTGAGCCCCAGACCGAAAATGGTCAGAATCATCAATCGGACACGAACGGTCAGCGTGTCATAAGAGACTTTGATATTTTGAAGGACTTTCCGCAGCATGTGTTCAGCTATACCAAACTCAAAAATAATTATCCAGACGCAAAAGAGGGGGCGAGCAAAACTCGTCCCCTCTTTCATTCAATAATTTTTTTAGAAAAATTATTTCGCAGCGGGAGCAGCCGGAGCAGCCGGAGCTACTTCTTCAGCTTTCTTTTCAACTTTCTTTGCTGCTTTCTTGGCTTTTTTCTTGGCTTTCTTTACTTCTTTCTTTACATCGGCTTTGGTGTCATCAGCCTTTTTGACATCAGCTTTCACAGCGGTGTCGGCAGCCTTTACGGGCTCAGCGGCAGGGGCAGCAGCTTTTTCAGCGGCGGCAACTGTCATGGTGAACGCAAACATCATAGCAACGACTAACAATACAACTTTCTTCATCTTAAAATCCTCCTTTTAAATTACATTTATTTTTATACTACCCTCTACTTTTGAGGGGCTTCAAACAATCCCTATTTTTTGACCGGAGCAGATTTGGTCTGCGGAGCACTGACTTCTTTTTTCTTCAACGTCACTTTGGTGACTTTCGATGCCGTCAGCTGGCCATCCTTCTCCGTGTATTCGATTTTTACCGAATCATTCACATTAATGCCTGTTGACGGTTTTTCCAGCGCTAAAGCCATGGTTTCAATGTCGCCTTTTACAGTGCGTTCAATCTTAATAAGCGCGTCGGTAATCTCCGTGACTTTCCCTGTAGCGTGCATTTTCGCGGCCTTGACAATATTGGTTTTGGCCGGAGTGGATTTGACAGTCGAAGCAGCTTTATCAACGGCAAAAGCCGTTAATGAAAAAAGAAAAATGATACCGATTGTTAACGATAATGCTTTTTTCATGATAATCCGCCTCCTCTGTGTATCTTGGCCAGCATAAAGCAACTTGTATGCCAATCAATAATAAAGACTGAATAATTTGTAAGTGAATGAAATATAATAATAATTTTTTTCTATCGTTCAAAAGCTCCCTGTTTTCTATTTGTCTGCCGGACAATAACTCCCCATTGATGGGGAATTTATGTCCAAATACCCTGTGATTGACCGTTCATCATCTTTCGTGTTAGGTAAAACGTGAAACACGGGAAATTGATGAAATGCATAAAGAAGAAGAAAAATATTATGATATTATTGTCATCGGCGGCGGAGCTGCCGGGATGATGGCTGCCGGTCGGGCGGGTGAACTTGGCGCCAGTGTATTGCTTCTGGAAAAAACGGATGGCTTGGGCAAGAAAATTCTGGTCAGCGGCAAAACACGCTGCAATTTAACCAACACCGCGGTTTTGCCTCGTTTTATTTCCATGTACGGAGACAACGGACGTTTCCTCTTCAACGCTTTTCATCATTTTTTCCGTCCCGAACTCCTTGATTTTCTGAACCATCACGGCCTGGACACCAAAGTGGAGCGCGGCGGCAGGATATTTCCCGTTTCTGATGACGCCCGTGATGTGCTACGCGTTTTCAAACAATATCTTTTCGAAAATAAGGTGGAGATCAAACTTAACGCGAAAGTCACGGATATCATCGTAAAAGACAATACTGCTTGTGGAGTCAGTGCCAATGATACCATTTTCCACAGCAAAGCCGTCATTATGGCGGCGGGCGGCGCGACATGGCCATCCACCGGCTCCACCGGCGACGGATACAAAATAAGCGCGGCACTTGGACACACCCTCGTCAAACTCAGGCCTTCACTGGTGCCTCTCGTAGTCAGGGAACAGAAGCTTGCGCAGGCGATGCAGGGCGTGAGTCTGCGCAATGTTCGGACCACAGCTTTTCATGGAGAGGCGTCATCCATTGATTCTACACTGACGCCTGACTCTGGTTATGGCCGGGGAGAAAAAAAACAGCCGAAGGCGCCGGTGATTGAAAGCCGTTTCGGTGAAATGATGTTCACACATTTCGGACTGGGTGGTCCGATTATCCTCCTGATGAGTCTTTCTGTGACTGAAGCGCTGGAAAAAGGCCCTGTATCCCTGCTCATTGATTTAAAGCCGGCCCTGACCAGAGAACAACTTCATAAACGCCTTCAGGCGGATCTGGACAAATTCAGCAAAAGGAAACTGGCCGGCATTATCAAGGACTACCTGCCCGCCAAGATGATTGAACCGTTTATTGAACTAACATGTATTGACAGAGAAAAACCGGCTCATCAGATCACAGCCGTGGAAAGAGGAAAAATAGTCGAGCTGTTCAAAGCGCTGCGTTTTAACATCAAAGCAGCCTTGCCTCTGGAAAAGGCCATCGTTACGGCTGGCGGTGTTTCATTAAAGGAAATAGATCCGCGCACCATGGCTTCCCGGCTGATTCGGGGCTTATATTTTTGCGGTGAAGTGATGGATATTGACGCCGATACCGGCGGCTACAATCTGCAGGCTGCTTTTTCCACCGGCTACCTGGCCGGCGAACAAGCCGCAGGTTTTCGGCCATTAATAAAATAAAAAACCATGTGCCGTTGCTGTGAACGACACATGGTTTTATTTAAATCTTTTACCCTAAACAATTAATGGGCATACAGACAGAAACTGCCCTGTGTGGTCGGTTGGAAGCCTTCTATATAAGCAGTGCCCAGCACCTGCACCCCGGCAGACAGATCTTTCGTCGTGCTCAACACCAGAGGAGCGGTGATCGTGGCATTGGTACCTGTGGCAAAGTTCGAGTTGATTGTCGTTGTTGGGAGTGTAATGCCGATAGCTGTCAGGGTGCCGCTGGTTCCGACATCAATCGTGCTGGTCCCATCCATCTTGACTAACATCATGCTGGTACCGATAGCACCAAACATACCGGCATTAGTATGAATATAATTGCTAACACCTACAAAACCGGCGCCCGCATAACCCGTGAAACCGTCCGCATCACCCCACGTTACATCGATGGCCACAGATGGAATTCCCAGATAAAAATTGCTGAACGTCTGTTCAATCCCCTGCGTATTACCTGTCGAATGATTGCCAATGGTCAAACTGCTGCTTGGGAACCCTAAACCAGCGAGTGCGCCTGAACCGAAAGGATTGACGATAACTGCAAACTGATCATTATAGATCGAGCCCATTATCTGATTGGAAGCGCCAAGCAGTTGATTTGAACCCAATTTTACAAGAGCGTCCGTTGTTAAAGGATGCACAAAAACAGATGGCAGACCGATATAGAGTTTCGTCAACGTGCCGCTGCTACCGACATCCAGCGTCATCTTATTATATACGATGATATTTGAAGCAGCGCTCATCGTGATGTTGCTCAATCCGGTCCAACCGGCAGCAGTGTATGTTGAACCAAAACCGTTTCCATCCCCCCAGGCAAAAAGGGAGGGTGCCCAATTTGTCGCCATCACACTTCCGGAAATGGTGCTGTAGGTGTAGGTGGCAGTGGTGAAGTCAAGCGTCACACCTTCCTGCGCGGTTAAGGCCTCCAGTTCGCCGTCGGAAATCACTGTCTTGGCTAACGACAGAAACGGCATCATCATACAAAAAACGGCAACGATAACGCTCACAAAGATTTTTTTCATAAAATACTCCCCTTTTTTATTTCTATTCGTTTTTTTCTAAATTATTAATGGGCATAAATCTGCATGCTCCCGCTCATTGTGGTGCTGAAGCCGCGAACGTCTAAAATACCGACTATCTGCGATCCCGGAAGCTCTTTTGCCGTGCTGACAACCAGCGGAGCGATGATATTGGCCAGTCCGGCGTTCACGACCGTAGTCGGCAAAACAAGATTTATTGACGTCTGGGTTCCGCTGGTGCCGACATCAATACTTGTTGTGCCACTCATCGAGATGAGCATAGGAGTATTGCTTACACCGTAACCGCCGTGGCTATAATTTCGCAATCCCACATAGCCTGCAGAATCGTAGGCCAGGGTGACATTTGTTGCTATAGCCCCAAGGCTGGTGGCGGAACGGAACTCTGTATCGCAGGTAAAGCCGTCGCTTGCGTCACCCCAGGATATGTCAATCTCGTCGGAAGGAATGGCCAGATAAAAGTTGTTCAATGCCATTTCCAGTCCCTGCGTATTATCCGCGTGGTTGGAAATGGTTAGGTCGGCGTTCCCGTAGGGATTGACGATCAGCGCGAATTTATCATTGTAAAAGGATCCCAGTGCGTACTGATGGTCACCGCCACTGAGACTTTCATCTAAGCCTATTCTCAATCTGGCATTCGTTTCTACCGGATGGATCAGGATAGAAGGCAAACCGATATTGAGTTTCGTCACCGTGCCGCTGCTGCCGACATCCAGCGTCATTCTGTTGTACATTATGATGTTAGAATAGGTGGTATTCAGTGACCCAGCATATCCCGCCCAACCTGCATTGCTGTATGAACCAAAACCGTCCGAATCGCCCCAGGCAAATTTGAACGGGAGCCAATCAGTTACCATAACGCTGCCGGAAACGGCGCCGGCGGTATAGGTCGGGGCGGTGAAGTCCAGCGTAACGCCCGCTTCCGCGGATAATAAACCCAGTTCCTGATCGGAGATAGCTGTTTTAGCAAATGATAAAAGGGGTAATGTTAAAAAAAGGATTACAATGACTGAGGATGTTAAAAATTTTTTCACGTTTACCTCTTTGCGGCTATCTGATTTAAGAAACAAAGAAAGCATTCGCCCTGATGATCACTTAATAACATTACCTATACAAATCAAGAACTTACAAGTAACCACATCTGACTGAACAGCACTTATACAAAATTAAAACGAGCTTCGATGATCAAGGGTGCATTTTTCTTACTTGATTACGGCTACAATGTCAAGAATATTTTTGACAAACTACCCATCAAATGGGCGCCGAATTTAACCAAACAACGGGGCGAATATTTCACTCAATGTCGGGTGCGCAATCACCCAATTCCACAACTGTTTTTTAGACAGTTTATTGGATACGGCCAGAGCGAGCGGCGCGATGAGTTCCGCCGCGTCTTCGCCGACAATCGCCGCTCCGATCAGTTCATCCCGGTGAAAAACCGCTTTAACAAAGCCCTGCCCCATCAATTCCGCGCGAGCGATGATATTGGCGCTGTACGGGGATTTGACGACTTCGACGGAAAATCCTTCATCTTCAGCACGTTTTTGGGTATAACCCACGCGCGCGATCTGCGGATGGCTGTAAACGACAGAAGGAATGAAATTCTCATTATAATCCAACACCTCTTCACCAAAGATTCGCCCAACGGCGCATTTTGCCTGCTGCATCGCCCGGTGCGCCAGCATCATTCCGCCGGTTGCATCCCCCACCGCGTAGATGCCGGCAACATTGGTCATCATATTGACATCGATCTTGATTCCGGTTTTTGAATACATGATGCCAAGTTTGTCCAATTGTTCAGTATTCAAAAAAGGTTTTCTGCCGGTACACAGAAGCGCGCAATCAGCGCTGATGGCCAGGGGCTTGCCGTCTTTTTGGGCGGTTACTTCAGCCGAGCTTCCTGTATCTTCAATGCTTTCCAGTCTTGTCGAGGTGTAAATGGAAATGCCCATTCTGGTTAATTCCTGCTTGAGCAGATCGGCGCACTCCTGATCTTCAAGAGGAATGATTCTGTCCAGGATTTCAACGATGGTTACTTTGGCGCCTAATTCGGCAAAGAATGTGGCAAACTCTACACCGATGACACTGCCTCCGACAATGATGATGCTCGACGGAAGCATGTTTAAGTTCAAGATTCCGTCTGAAGTCATAATCCTTTCGGAAAGATTGATCCCTGGAAGAACCTGCGGCACGGAACCCCAGGCAATCATGATATTTTGTGTTGAGAAATTTTCACTTTTACCCGATGTGTCGGTAAAACGAACTTCTGACGGCGAAGGGATTTCACCGATACCCTGCCTGATTTCCACCCCGGCATCTGAAAGCAGTTTTTGCGCGCCCAGCGCGGATACTTTGACAATATGCTGCTGGTGTTTCTTGACGGCGGAAAAATCGACGGATGCCTCCGTCACATTGATCCCCATTCTTTTGAGTTTTTTCAGATCCGCGTAGTACTTGCTGCAGCTCAGCAGCGCTTTGGTGGGAATGCAGCCCCGATGCGTACAGGTTCCGCCCCAGCCGTTTTTTTCAATGATGAGAACTCTTTTTTTCTTTGCCGCTGCCGCTTCGGCAGCCGCCAATCCCCCTGGCCCGCCACCAATAATAATTAAATCATATTTTTCGGACACGTCTTTCCCTCACAATTTACATAATCAGAAACTAGAATTCTACGGCTTGACCCTTGACCATTTACCCTTCCCCCGCCCTTGCCGCATGATAGGAACTGCGCACCAGAGGGCCGGCTTCTACATATTGAAAACCTTTCCGGTAGGCGATTTTCTGGAACTCGGCAAATTCATCCGGATGATAGTATTTCGCCACCGGCCAGTGCCTGAGTGTCGGCTGCTGATACTGCCCGATCGTCAGTCGCGCGCAGGACACGGACGCCAGGTCATCTATCAAGCGTACAATATCTTCTCGGCTCTCGCCAAATCCGATCATAAAACCGCTTTTAGAAGTTATAGAAGATAAACTCACCTTCTTGAGAAGATTGAGCGAAACTTCGTAATCACCCTGCGAACGCAAACGTTTGAACATCGGTTTCACGACTTCCATGTTGTGATTGATAACATCGGGCTTTGCGTGAATAATTTTTTGAAGCGATTCCGGATTCCCCTGAAAATCAGGAATCAAAACTTCCACTTTGCAGGATGGATTTTCTTTTCGCAATCTTACAACACCATCGGCAAAAAACGAAGCGCCACCATCCGGCAAATCGTCGCGGGTCACGGATGTAATCACCACATATTGCAGATGCATCTTTCGAACGGCATCGGTGAGATGTTGGATTTCATTTTCGTCAACCGCCAAGGGCTGGCCGTGCTCAACATTACAATACAGGCAGTCGCGCGTGCAGATATTTCCCAGGATCAGAAATGTAGCGGTTCCGGAAGCAAAGCATTCAGCCATATTGGGACAGGCCGCCTCCTGACAAACCGTGTGCAGTTGAAGTCTGGAAAGAGTCGATCTGATGCTGCGGCAGTCATCGGAAAAAGGAGGGCGGACTTTCAGCCAGTCGGGCTTGCGGAGGATGTGTGATTTTGCTTTTAAAGAACTCATACAGAACCTGGTATCTTGAATTAAAAGACTGCCGCATAGAAAATCCCCCTCTTTCCTCAAGAGGGGTAAGTGGAGATTTTACGTAATTGAATCAAATAAAAATCTCCCTCGATCCCCCTTAAGAAAGGGGAAAATGCTTATAAAGGTCTAGGATTCCTTCCAGCAGACATCGGGCCTGCGGGCGGCCAGGACTTCATCCAGACGGCTGACCGGCGTTGTCACCGGCGCGTTTTTTACACCTTCAGGATTTTTCCTGACCTCTTTAGCGATCGCAATCATAGCATCGCAGAAGGTATCCAGCGTCTCGCGGCTTTCCGTTTCGGTAGGTTCGATCATCATGGCTTCCGGAACAATCAGAGGAAAGTAAATGGTCGGCGGATGGTAACCGTAATCAATCAGACACTTGGCGATATCGGTTGTGTGAACACCGCTTTCGGCAACCTGTTTTTTGCCGGAGAAAACACATTCGTGCATGCAGATCCGGTCATAGGGCAAATCAAAATAGGTTTTTAATCTTTCCTTGATATAGTTGGCGTTGAGCACCGCCATTTCGGTTGCGCGTTTTAAGCCTTCAGCACCCAGGGAACGGATGTATGTGTAGGCTTTTACAATCACGCTGAAATTGCCGTAAAAAGCACGGACACGGCCGATGCTGTCCGGAAAGTCTTCCGACCACGCGTATTGATTATCTCGCTTCACGACACGGGGAACAGGCAAAAAGTCAACAAGCGCCTGGCCTACACCCACCGGTCCGCTTCCCGGACCGCCGCCGCCGTGTGGCGTCGAAAAAGTTTTGTGCAGATTAAGCTGGATGACGTCAAACCCCAGATCGCCGGGCCGGGCCTTACCCAAAAAAGCGTTGGCATTGGCGCCGTCGCCGTAAAGCAGACCGCCTTTGCCATGAACGATGGCCGCAACTTTCTCGATATTACGCTCAAAGAGTCCAAGGGTGTTGGGATTGGTCAACATCAGCGCCGCCACATCCTCGGTCATCAGCGATTCCAGATGCTCGATGTCCACTCCGCCCTCGCTGTTCGATTTGAGCTCCCGGACCTCAAATCCGCAAAGCGCACTGGATGCCGGATTGGTGCCGTGAGCCGCGTCCGGTATCAAGATCATATGGCGTTTCTGGCCTTTCTTTTCAAAATATTTTTTAATCATCATCACGCCGGTCAACTCGCCGTGCGCGCCTGCCGCCGGCTGAAGCGTGAATTCCGCCATACCGAAAATATTGGACAGATATTTCTGCATTTCAGCCATCAACTGCAGATTGCCCTGTATAAATTCCGCGCCGGCATACGGATGCAGTCCGGTGAAACCGGGCAGAGCGGCGGTATTTTCATTAATCTTGGGATTGTATTTCATCGTGCAGGAGCCGAGCGGATAAAATCCCAGATCGACGCCGAAATTACGCCGCGATAAATTGGTGTAGTGACGAACCAGATCAATCTCGGCCACTTCCGGCAATTCGAGCTCTTCGCGCAGATACTGACTGCCGATTATATTTTCAAGATTTACCGTGGGCACATCGCTGGCCGGAATATCCGCGGCCGCGCGTCCGGGTTTGCTTATTTCAAATATCAATTCCATGTTGATCTCCTGGTCCTATCTCAATATCGCCGCAACCTTATCTATATCTTCTCTGGAAATCATTTCCGTTGCGCAAAACAAAAGTGCATTTTCCAGCTCCGGATAATCCCTCTGAAGATCATAGCCGCCGATGATTCCTGCCTGTTTCAGCTTTTCGTTAACCTTTCTGGCGTCAGGACAGCGCAGAACAAACTCGTTGTAAACGGGCGCGGAAAACACTTCTTTCCATCCCGATAGTTCCAGAAGTTTGTTTTTCAGATACTGACCCTTGTCAATATTGAGTTCGGCAAGCCTCTTCAGATTTTTGCCCAGAGCGGCCAGATAAATGCCTGCCGCCAGCGCGCAGAGCGCTTCGTTGGAGCAAATATTGGATGTCGCCTTTTCCCGGCGGATGTGTTGTTCGCGGGTTTGCAGGGTTAGCACAAATCCTCGCCGGCCTTTTTTATCCACGGTCGCGCCGACCAGTCTGCCGGGAATACGTCGCATGAACTTTTCTCTGGCGGCAAAAATGCCCAGATAGGGTCCGCCGTAATTCAAGGGATTGCCGAAACTCTGACCTTCACCCACGACAAAATCAGCGCCGGATGCTCCCGCCGGTTTGAGAACGCCCAGTGACGTGCCGTCCGTAAATCCGGCAATCAGCATGGCCCCTTTCTGATGAGCGACTTCAGCCGCAGGAGCGACATCCTCAAGGACACCGAAAAAATTGGGGCTTTGTATAATCACCGCGGCAACCTGATCATCAAGTTCGCGCTGCAATTCATTCATGTCAATCTGTCCCGAAGGCGCGTAATCCGATTCAACAACCACATAGCCGTTGGCCCACGAGTATGTTTTCAGAACCTTCCGGTATTCAGGATGCACGGAGCGGGCAACGATGATTTTTTTGCGATCGGACATTTTCGCGCAGAGCACCGCCGCCTCGGCCATCGCCGACGCTCCGTCATACATGGAGGCGTTGGCAATTTCCGTTCCGGTAAGACGGGCAATCATCGTTTGATATTCGTAGATGGATTGAAGAATGCCCTGACTGATTTCCGCCTGATAGGGGGTATAAGCCGTGTAGAATTCCGCCCGTCCGATCAGATGACCGACCACCGCCGGAATGTAATGATGGTAAGCGCCGGCTCCGGTCAGGGTCAACCGCGTCAGGTTATTTTTTCCGGCCAGACCGTTCAGCACCGACAGCGTTTCCATTTCGGACAACGCGCCCGGCACGTCGGGGATCTGTTTTATTCTGAATTGTTCGGGAATATCGGCAAAAAGTTCGTCAAGGGTGGAAATGCCGATGAGCGATTGCATTTGAGCAATGTCATCGGAGGTGTGCGGGCAGTAATCCATGATTATTTTCTTTCTCGGTTTATTTTTCCTCTTTGATCATTTCTTCGTAGTCAGCCGCAGTCAGCAGCATTTTCAGTTCCTCCGGATCGGATAGCCGCAAACTGACTATCCAGCCTTCGCCAAAAGCATCCTGATTGATCAGCTCCGGCGTATCCTCCAGCGCCTGATTCACTTCAATCACTTCTCCGGTTACCGGGGAAAATATATCGGATACGGACTTCACCGATTCGACAACAGCCACCGTGGCATGCGGAACCACTTTCCGGCCGATTTCCGGCAAGTCCACAAAGACGATATCCGTCAGCATTTCCTGGGCGTAATCGGTGATGCCAATCAGCGCGGTTCCATCGCTGTAGTAGATCAGCCATTCATGGTCGCGGGAATAATATCTGTCTGTCGGGTTTGGCTTGGACATAAGGCCCTCCTTGCAATGTTATTTTATCCGTTTATAAAAAGGCAGTTTCACAATCTTAGCCGCTGTCATGGTATCACGAATCAAAACTTCTATTGCCGTTTCCGGCGCGCTGTAATCAACGTCCATAAAAGCCAGGCCGATGGCTTTATTTAATGTCGGCGAAAAAGTGCCGGAAGTTACCACACCGATTTCTTTCTCGCCATGAAAAACTTTGTATCCATGACGGGCAATGCCCCGCCCGGTCATCTCGAGCCCGACCAGCTTTTTTCTGATTCCGGTGCTCTGTTTTGCCCTGAGAGCGGCAGCTCCGACAAATTCCTTGCTCTTATCAACAATCCAACTGTAAGGAACTTCCAGCGGACTGACCGACTCATCCATATCCTGACCGTTGAGCATCATGCCCGATTCCAGCCGCAGCGTGTCGCGAGCGCCCAAACCACAGGGTTTTATACCCAATTCCGCGCCCGCCGTCATCAACCTGTCCCATATTTGTCCTATAACGTTTTCCGGAGCGTAAATTTCAAATCCGTCTTCGCCTGTGTAGCCGCTACGGGACACAATGGTCTCCAGCCCCGCAACTTTTGCTTTGCAGAAATGATAGAAGCGCAGATTTTTCAAATCAGCATCCGTCAGCTTCTGGAGGATTTCTTCCGAGCGCGGCCCCTGCAAATCCAGTTTACCCGTTGGGTCGCTGACATCTTTCAATTCACAATCGAATTTTTTTTCGGCCTGAATCTTATTAATCCACTCCCAGTCTCTATCCTTGGGCGTTGCGTTCGTCACCAGCATAAATGAATATTCATCCATTTTATAAACGGTCAGATCATCAATTACACCGCCATCTTCATTGAGCAGAGCGGATAATTTGACCTGCCCGACGGTCTGGTCAGCCAGATTTCTGGTCAAAACCAGTTGCAGAAGATCCAGCGCCTGCGAACCTTTAACTTCTATTTCACCCATGTGGCAGATATCAAAAAGACCGGCGGCGCTTCTGGTAGTCCGGTGTTCATCAATAACATTGGTATATTGCACGGGCATCGCCCAGCCGCCGAAATCAATGATTTTGGCCTTCAGGGCGACATGCTTTTCGTATAAGGGCGTCTTTTTCAATTTTACTCCATTCAATCATTTAAACATAAAAATAACCGGTTATATCGGGAACGGGGAATTCTCAGCATAAGATTACCTGCCCCGGAAAAAAAAATAATTCAGCGGAAAAAACTTTTATTTTACCTGTAATGATTGCTGTCTTGGAAAGAATTACTATAACTTAGCGCATATTTCAAGACGGAATTAACCATTTCGGCCGATTATTCATGAAAGAGCTTTTCAAAAAACAGCTGCTTGCTTTTGGGATAATAAATGTCGCCGTAATCCACAATCAGTTTGCCGTCCAGATGGTCGATTTCATGCTGGATGACACGGGCAACGAAATCCAGATACTTCTTGTTGACTTTACCGCCTTTGGCATCCAGGGCACGAACCTTGATTTCCGGAAAGCGGCTGACGTCCACCTGCACATCCGGACAGGAAAGGCACCCTTCCGACGCGGTCACTTTGTCGCCGCGTTCCTGCGTAATCCGCGGATTGACCAGAACCTCTATATCGTCAATACTTTTTACTTTTTTCTGCCCTTCATCAAAGCCTCTGGTCCGGAAAACGATGATTCTTTTATTAATGCCGATCTGTGGCGCCGCAAGACCCACGGCATCGTCTCTTTCCATAAAAGCGTCGATCAAAGTCTTAATCATCTCGTGCGCTTGTTTATCTAGAGGAACTGGCAACTCTAGGGACTTCTTCCTTAAAACAGAGGTATCTTTGGCATTTATCCCCTCTTCATTCCATAACGCTAAAACTCTTTTTACAGACATTGCTTTTCTCATTACTTATTTTTGGCGTCCCTTATCACCGATTCCGCGTTAATTCAAGGAATTGTCGCTTGCATAAATCGTATATATTTTGCTAAACAACACTAAAGGTTTGATTTCATAAAAATATCATGGGGATGATTGATCATTGATTACTCAAATTGTTACCAGATTGGCCAGAAGGGAATTTGCCCGTTCGTTGAAATTCGAAGACGGAAGTTCGCCCGAGCTGCCATCCTGCCGGGACAATCAGCAGCGTCTTCTTTACCTGCACATCCCTTTTTGCGAAGCGCTTTGCCCCTACTGCTCTTTTCATCGGGTGACATTTTCGGAGCCGTTAACCCGCCGGTATTTTCAGGCCCTGCGCCGTGAAATAAAACTCTATCACGAAAAAGGATATCAATTTGAAGGCATTTATGTCGGCGGCGGCACGCCGACCGTTCTGATCGATGAACTGGCCGAAACTCTGGATCTGGCACGGGAACTTTTCCCGATTCAGGACATTTCCGTCGAGACGAATCCCAATCATCTGACGCCGGAAAAAATTGAAGTTCTGCGCAAAAGCAAGGTCAAAAGACTTTCCGTGGGCGTGCAGACCTTCAATGATGATATGCTAAAGAAAATCGGCCGCTACGAAAAATACGGTTCCGGCCAGGAAATCGCCGAGCGGTTGAAAAACACGCAGGGATTATTTCACACCTTAAACGCCGACATGATTTTTAATTTCCCCGGACAAACGATCCGAATGCTGGAAGATGACCTGTCCGTCATCCTGAATTTAAAAATGGATCAGGTCACCTTTTATCCCCTGATGATTTCCGATCTCACACGGGAGATCATGAAAACGACGATGGGTGGCGTTGATTTCGGCGGAGAAGAAAAATTATATAAGCTCATTGTAAGGAGTCTGGAAAAACATTATGATTTTTCCTCAGCCTGGTGCTTCTCGCGCAAGGAATCGCTCGTTGATGAATACGTAGTGGAATTCGAAGAATACGCGGGTCTGGGCAGCGGCGCCATCGGCTATCTTTACGGAACATGCTACTCCAATACCTTTGACATCGAAGAATATGTGTCGAATCTGGAAAAAGGCCGGCTGCCTCTGCAGGCCTCTCGCCGGTTTAACCTTCACGATCAGATGAACTATGATTTTTTAATGAAATTATTCAGCACAAGGCTTGATATTGAGGCCATGCAGAAAAAATACGACGGCAAATTTTTAAGGACCATGTGGAAGGAAATAGCCGCTTTCGAAATTGTCAGGGCTTTCCGTTATTTTCCGCCCTATCTGCATCTGACGCCTTACGGCCGCTATCTCTGGGTGATCATGATGCGGGAATTTTTCATCGCCGTGAACAATTTCCGCGATTACTGTCGCAAACAGGCGAAGATTACATAAATAAAAGGACAGTTATGGATGAGCAAAGAAAAGAGATGTTAAAGCAGTTGCCGAAGATTGATGAAGTTCTTCTGATTCTGGAAAAGCAAAACATTTACGATCTGGCGCCGCGCGATGTTGTCAAGGAAACCTGCCGCAAGGTTGTGCAGGACCTGCGCGATCAAATTGTCAACGCCAAGAAAAAGCTACCTGCAGAATTAAATGCCGATGCGACAACCGTCGCCAAAGAGGTGGAAGAGTCCATCAAGGGATTGTACCGCTACAGTTTGCGCCGGGTCGTCAACGCCACCGGCGTTATCCTTCACACCAACCTGGGTCGCGCGCCGCTTTGTCCCGAAGCTCTGGAAAGAATTATCGAAGTGGGCAAGGCATACTCCAATCTGGAATTTGATTTAATCAGGGGCGAACGTGGACAGCGCTACGATCACGTCAGTTCCCTGCTTTGCGCGCTCACGGGAGCCGAGGATGCATTAATCGTCAACAACAACGCGGCGGCTGTTCTGCTGGTGCTCAATACTCTGGCGCAGAAAAAAGAAGCTGTCGTATCGCGCGGCGAGCTCATCGAAATCGGTGGTGAATTCCGCATCCCGGAAATCATGCAAAAAAGCGCGACAAAACTTCGCGAAGTGGGAACAACCAACCGCACAAGACTTAGCGACTACGAGAAAGCCGTCAACGACAAAACCGGACTCATTATGAAAGTCCATACCAGCAATTACCGTATTGTGGGTTTCACCGAAGAAGCAAGTATTGAATCGCTGGTTCAACTGGGGAAAAATCGCAGCATCCCGGTCATGGACGATCTGGGTAGCGGCTGCTTGATTGATCTTGACCTTTATGGTCTGCAGCACGAGCCGACGATTCGTGAAAGACTGGCTGCCGGTGTTGATGTCGTCACCTTCAGCGGCGACAAACTGCTGGGTGGTCCGCAGGCCGGAATCATCGTCGGCAAAAAAAACGTTATATCAAAAATAAAAAAGAATCCGTTGAATCGCGCGCTACGTATTGACAAATTCACTCTCGCAGCGCTGGAAGCCACTTTAATGCACTACTTAAATGCCACCGAGGCGTCGAAGAAATTAAGAGCACTGAAGGCTTTGACCGAACCGGTCGCCGATGTCAAAAAACGGGCTGAGAATTTAATTGCAAAATTGCAGAAGGAAAACTTCGATTCTCTGAAATTTATGCTGCGCGAAGACTTCGCGGCGGCAGGCGGCGGTTCCCTGCCCACGCAGCAGATTCCGACTGTTTTGGTTGCCGTCCAAAACAAAAACATGCCGGCCACCAAGATGGAAGAAAAACTGCGCCAGATCGACGTGCCCATCATCGCCCGCGTGGATAAAGACGAAATCCTCTTCGATATGCGCACTGTAGCCGAGGATGAATTTACCTTTATCGTTGAAGGGCTGAAACAAATAACATCGCTTTAGCTTCATGATGGAGTTATTTTCTGTGCCTGAAACCTATCCTGTAGAAATAAGTTTCACTGTAACTAAGAGCCAGTGTGGACAGCGGCTGGATATCTTTCTCGTGCAAAGCGAAGCGGCGCTTTCCCGTTCGCAGGTCAAGTATGCCATTGAAGAAGGCGATGTTCTGGTCAACAACAAGGTTCCCAAAGTCAGCCAGCACATCAAGGAAGGCGATGTGATTGTGCTGACCAAGAAGCCGCCAATGGAAGCCAAGGCCGTGCCACAGGAAATGCCGCTGGATATCGTCTACGAAGATGATTCCGTTATTGTCATCAACAAACCGGCGGGAATGGTCGTTCATCCGGCGCCGGGCAATCCTGATAAAACTCTGGTCAACGCCCTGCTCTACCACTGCCACGATTTATCGGGAATCGGGGGCGTCTTGCGGCCGGGCATCGTGCATCGGCTGGATAAAGATACGTCCGGACTCATTGTGGCGGCAAAATCCGATGAAGCGCATCGAAGCCTTTCATCGCAGTTTGAAAAACACGACGTGCACAAGAAATATCTGGCGCTGGTATGGGGAAACGTGAAAGGAGACCATGGAGAAATCGCAGCGACTGTCGGCAGGCACCCGGTCAACCGCAAGAAAATGTCCACCAAAAGCAAACACGGCAGAGGAGCGCTTACGCTATGGAAGGTCAGCGAACGTTTCGGCTGCGTGACACTTCTGGAGGTAGAGATTAAAACCGGACGCACGCACCAGATTCGTGTGCACCTGTCCGATCGCGGCTATCCGGTCGTGGGCGACACCGTTTACGGCAATACGTCCCGAATCAAAGCAGTCGCCGATCCTGTGCTCAAAACCAAGCTCAAAGAATTTAACCGGCAGGCGCTACACGCGGCGCAGCTTTCGTTTATTCATCCCGTCAAGAATGAACGAATGGTCTTTACAGCAGATATGCCGCATGACATGGCTAATTTATGCTCCGGGCTGCGTTCGGGATTAACATCCGGTTTAAAGTCTGTTGACTCCCAAAAAGATCTGTGGAAAAATAAACTTAAAGAGAGGAAAAATGTTTCATCTGAGTAAAACACATTCCATTCAATATTATGAATCCTCCTTCTTGAGCGGGTGCGATTTTTTAACTCACGCCTTTTGCACCAGACTGGGCGGCATATCGGAAGAGGATTATGATTCTCTCAACATCAGCTTCCGGGAAGGCGACCTGGAAAGCAGGGTTTTGCAGAACTGGAATCGTCTGGCGATGGCGTTTGCCGTTCCCCTGGATAATTTTCTCACCCTGAATCAGGTTCACGGGGATGATATCTTCGTCATCAAACCGTATGGCGATTATCTGTCGGCGGACAAAACTCTGGATTACGACGCGATGGTCACGCCCCGCCAGAACCTGGCCATCTGCATCAAGACAGCGGATTGTGTGCCGGTCTTGATGGTTGACCGCGCACAGAAAATTATTGCCGCGGTTCACGCCGGTTGGAAAAGCACCGCCGCAGGCATCAGCGCCAAGGTGATCCGCCTGCTTTTCGAAAGATATAATTCCGATCCGCAAGATTTGCTCATTGCCATCGGGCCGTCCATCGGTCCCTGCTGTTTTGAAGTTGATGAAGAAGCGGCGGAATCTTTCCGCGCTCAGGAAGACTGTGAATTGTTTCTATCCCCCGGAGAAAAAAAGAAAAAGTGGATGGTGGACTTGCCGGAAGCCAATCGCCGGCAGCTCATCAATTGCGGCATCCATGAAGATAATATCGATCTGGCAAATTTATGCACGTCGTGCCGTCAGGATTTGTTTTTCTCGCATCGAGGGTCGGGAGGCATCACGGGGCGGCAGCTGAATTTCATTATGCTCAAAGGCGAAGCCCCGTGCCGTGTCATGACGATCGGGGATGACTATCCGCGAATTCAGTAAACCGGGGTTCTTACTGAATGACACCGTTCAAAGAAAAGGAGTAAGACAAATGATTATAGTTACTGGAGGAGCAGGATTTATCGGCAGTGCTTTTGTCTGGAAACTCAACCAGGAAGGCATTGATAATATCATTATCGTGGACCGGCTGGGAACGTCGGACAAATGGAAAAATCTGGTCAATCTGCGTTTTGTCAATTACGTCCACAAAGACGATTTTCTGGAAATGATTGACACGGATATGGTGCCATTCGAAATCGACGCAATCATCCATATGGGCGCCTGCTCCTCCACCACGGAACGCGATGCCGATTACCTCTGGCACAATAATTACGCTTATACGAAGATGCTGGCCGAGTGGGCTCTGGAGCGCGATATCCGCTTTATCTACGCCAGTTCGGCGGCTACTTACGGCGACGGAACGAAGGGATTCGCGGACAATCACAAAACCATCAACGAGCTCAAACCGATCAATATGTACGGCTATTCCAAACAGGTGTTCGACCTGTGGGCTTTGCGCCAGAAACTGGAGCATAAGATGGCGGGCATCAAATTCTTCAACGTCTTCGGCCCCAACGAATACCACAAAGGCGATATGTCCAGCGTCATTTTCAAGGCCTTCCATCAAATCAAAGAAACCGGCAAAGTCAAGCTTTTCAAGTCCTACAAAAAGGAATATGAGGACGGCGGGCAGATACGCGATTTCGTTTACGTCAAGGACTGCGTCAATGTGATGTGGTGGCTTTACAAAAATCCTAAAGCCAATGGCATTTTTAATGTGGGCACCGGCAAGGCCAGGAGTTGGAACGACCTGATCAAGGCGGTTTTCTCGGCTATGAAGAAAAAAACAAACATCGAATACATTGAGATGCCCGAAGCGCTGCGCAATCAGTACCAGTATTTTACCGAAGCGGAAATGGGCAAGCTGAAAAAGGCCGGATGCCCGGTGAAGTTTTCTTCGCTGGAAAATTCCGTGCGGGATTACGTGGTCAATTATCTGCAAAAAGCCGATCCGCACTTGGGATAATAAATAGTTATAGATTATAAAATAACATGTATTTATGTGATTGTACTGTTTATAACAGCTTCTTAAAAAGCTCCAGAGACAAGGCGCACAAGGCCTGAGGAGTGAGGCCTACTTAAGCGTAGGCCGCAAGGACGAAGGACGCAGTGCAACGCAGTATATGGACTTTTTACGGAGTTGTTCATTATGAGAAAAATTGTTTGCATTATCCCTTCACGCTATGAATCCAGCCGGTTTCCGGGCAAGCCGCTGGCCGACCTTTGCGGCAAGCCGATGATTCAGCACGTCTATGAAAGAGTAGCGAAAGCACAAGCCGTCCCCTATGTGGCGGTGGCTACCGATGATCAAAGGATATTTGACGCGGTTAAGAATTTCGGCGGCAATGCTGTCATGACGGCAGTGACGCACCGCTCCGGAACCGACCGGATTTCTGAAGCGGTCCAATCGCTGAATCTTCCCGCCGATGCGATTGTCGTCAACATTCAGGGCGATCAGCCGATTTTCGAACCGACGCAGGTGGATGAAGTGATTCAGCCGCTGATGGATGATCCATCCATTCCAATGTCCACACTGATTTATAAAATTGTTCTCGATGAAGAAATCACCCACCCACACGCGGTCAAGGTTGTCCTCGATCACCGGAATTTTGCTCTTTATTTTTCCCGGGCAACAATTCCTTATGTCCGCGATAAAAATTTGAAGGCCGATTATTACAAACACCATGGCATTTACGCCTACCGCCGCGATTTTCTCGATATCTTCACCGGGCTTCCTGAAGGGAAACTGGAAAAACTCGAAGCCCTCGAACAGCTCCGCGCGCTGGAATACGGTTATAAAATCAAAGTTGTCATCACGCCTTATGATTCCGTGGAAGTGGACAACAAACAGGAACTGGAAAGGGTTCGACAGATACTTACGGCCCGGAAATAAAACGTTATCATGACTGCACATCACTAGAATGAAACGGTATCCATGCGGGATTCATGCTGTCAGATGGGCACTGATCAATAATCCTCAAAACTTAAAAGGCTGACTTTCGTGAAAGAGATCATTACTTCAGTTGGTGATAAAATTGTTAAAAGCTCTCTTGGCTGGCAAGTGTCTATTTCATCAATCGATTCTATGGTGTATCAGGAAAGCGACAAAATAATATTATTTAAAATTGAAGATTATCCGGATGCCATGGGAGAACTTGAATGGACAATTTATATACCGGTGCAATGCCGATGGGAAGGCGCGAATGACCAGGAAATGATCGATCAGGAAAAACTGGATGAGATCATAGACCGGATAAGCACAGCCTTCTGGAAGCTCGATATGAAAATCAAGGAAATAGCCTGAAGCTTCATGCAGACAGGTGATCATGACATACATTAGGATATTTAGGGTAAATCCAAGAATTGATAAAACTGGATTGCCGGGTCCATCCCGGCAATGACAGTTTTATATTTTCTCGTTTTTCATTAATCCTTAAATATGGCACCGGTTGAAGAGGATGTAACCAATCTCGCATACCTTGCCAGATAGCCCGTGGTAATTCTCGGTTTGAAAGGCTTCAACGCTTTTCTTCGTTTGGCCAGTTCCTGATCGCTGACTTTCAAAGTCAGTTTCTTGGCCGGTATATCAATGGAAATGATATCTCCTTCTTTGACTAAAGCAATCGGGCCGCCTTCCGCAGCTTCAGGTGAGATGTGGCCGATGGCTGCGCCCTGTGTACCGCCGCTGAAACGACCATCCGTCAGAAGCGCGACGGTTTTATCCAGCCCCATGCCGACAATGGCCGATGTGGGCGAGAGCATTTCTCTCATGCCTGGGCCGCCCTTGGGACCTTCATAGCGAATGACCACGATATCGCCGCCTTTGATTTTGCCGCCCAGAATTGCCTTGATAGCATCGTCTTCGCAATCAAATACTCTTGCCCGGCCGTCGTTCTTCTGCATGGCCGGCGCGACGGCAGACTGCTTCACGACCGCGCCGTCGGGCGCGAGGTTGCCGCGCAGAATCGCGATGCCGCCCTGCTTCAGGTAGGGATTATCAAGCTGCCTGATGACATCTGCATCGAAAACTTTCGCATTCTTCAAATTGGTGCCGACGTTCCTGCCGGTTACCGTCATCGCCTTTGCGTCAATCACACCGAGTTTGCTGATGACTTTCATCACCGCCTGAATACCCCCCGCCATGTCCAGATCTTCAATATGATGATGTCCGGCGGGGCTGAGTTTGCAGAGATTGGGGGTTTTCTCGCTGATCTTATTGAAAAGATCCAAATCCAGCTTGATCCCCGCTTCATATGCGACGGCGGGAATATGCAAAACGGTATTGGTGGAACAGCCCAGCGCCATATCCACGGCAATGGCGTTCTTAAAAGCGGCCAGCGTGGCAATGTCACGAGGTCTGATGTTGCGCTTGAGCAGATCCATGATTTTCATTCCGGCCTGTTTGGCCAGTCGGTGGCGCGCGGCCAGCACAGCGGGAATGGTTCCGTTGCCGGGCAAACCCAGGCCTAATGCCTCGGTGACGCAATTCATAGAATTAGCCGTGTACATGCCGGAGCAGGAACCGCAGCCCGGACAGGCGCAATCTTCCAATTCCTTCAATGCGGAAGGGGTTATTTTCTTCGCCTTGACCGCTCCCACCCCTTCAAATACGCTGATGAGGTCAACGGCCTTGCCCTTAAGTTTTCCGGCCAGCATCGGACCACCGCTGATAAAAATGGATGGAATGTTCAGGCGTAAAGCGGCCATAAGCATGCCGGGAATGATTTTGTCGCAGTTGGGAATGAAAACCAGAGCGTCGAACGGATGGGCTTTGGCCATGATTTCGATGGAGTCGGCAATCAGTTCGCGGCTGGCCAGCGAATACTTCATGCCTTCATGTCCCATGGCAATGCCGTCACAGACACCGATGACCGGAAACTCCACAGGCGTTCCTCCGGCCATCCGGATACCCGCTTTGACATCCTGCGTGATCAAATCCAGATGGATGTGTCCGGAAATGACTTCGTTGGCCGAATTCACCACGCCGATCAGCGGCCTGGCAATTTCTTCATCCGTGTAGCCCATCGCCTTGAACAGCGAACGATGCGGCGCCCGCTCCAAACCTTTTTTCATGAGATCGCTTCTCATTGTTTTCTCTCCCTGGTGAATATAATTACAGTTATGTACCTTCGGCCTATGCCAAGGACTTTCTTTAAAGCCTTATTATTTTTTCTTGCGTCTTTCCGGACGTAATTCGCGCACGGCAACGCCAGCCTTCCACATTTCCGAATCGCGCATTTCTTTGAGTTCTTTCTCCAGTTTAACTCTGTAATCCGGAGCGCTGTTGGCCTTCAATACGATCGCTGTTTCTTTACCCGTGGCGACCGATTTATAAAGCTGGGCAAATACGGGCGCAACTGCCTTGCGGAATTTGTGACGCCAGTCCAGCGCACCGCGCTGAGCCGTGGTGGAACAATTGGCATACATCCAGTCCATGCCGTTTTCCGCAACCAGACGGATCAAACTCTGTGTAAGCTCCTCCACGGTTTCATTGAACGCTTCACTGGGAGTATGTCGATGTTTGCGCAGTTCATTGTATTGTGCTTCCATAATGCCGGCCAGAGCGCCCATCAGCACACCGCGCTCTCCCGTCAGATCGCTGTAAACTTCCATCTGGAAGGTGGTCGGAAATAAAAATCCGGAACCGATGGCAATGCCCAGCGCCAAAGTTCTTTCCTTCGCGCGGCCGGTGTAATCCTGATGCACGGCAAAGCTGGAGTTGATGCCACTGCCATCCAGGAAATTTCTGCGGACGGATGTGCCCGAACCTTTGGGTGCAACCATAATCACATCTACATACTTGGGCGGTACAACACCGGTCTGCTTTTTGTAAACTATGGAAAATCCGTGTGAGAAATAAAGGGCATCGCCTTCTTTCAGGTTGGCCTTGACTTTGGGCCAGAGAAGTTTCTGCGCCGCGTCGGAAACAAGGTACTGAATAATGGTGCCACGCTTGACCGCTTCTTCTATCGTGAAAAGCGTTTTGCCGGGCACCCAGCCGTCAGCAATGGCCTTTTTCCAGTAAACCTTGTCTTCTTTGGCCTGACCGATGATAACATTGATTCCGTTATCCTTCATATTCAGAGCCTGCGCCGGCCCCTGAACACCATAACCCAGCACCGCTACAACTTCATTTTTTAGAACCTTCTGAGCTTTCTTCAGCGGAAATTCCTTCGCTGTAATGACATTCTCAATAATACCGCCAAAATTAATTTTTGCCATAATAACCCCCTCAATAATAAAGTTTTATATAAATTTTTAATCGTCCAGATCCAGAGCAACAACGCCGGTTCTCGTGATGTCGGCAATGCCCAGCGGCTCCAGACGCGCCAGCGCAAAATCAATCTGGGACTTATCACCGGTTAATTCCAGAACAATATACGCATCTGCGGAAACTATTACTTTCCATTTATTCGTGTCAACAGCTTTTTTAATCTGTTCCTTCTTGTCCGCGGTCAGATTCAGACGAACCAGAATCAGTTCGCGGTGAATGGATTCCACATTGGTCAGGTCATCCACCTGAATAACATCCACCAGCCGGCGCAATTGCCCTTCAATTCTGTTGATCGTTTCTTTATTGCCGATCGTGGTCATCACGATTTTGGATACTTCATACTGCGTGGTCGCATTCACGCAGAGGCTTTCAATGTTGTAGCCCTTGCCGCCCAGAATACCCGCAATTCTGGCCAGCACATCCGGCTTGTTGTGAACCAGTATTGAAATGATATGCTCCTTCTTTTCCATTTCCTTCCTCACCATTATATTTATTTAAACCTCTTTAGTTGATCATCTCCCTGCTGCCCAACGACATATTACTGATGGAGTCGCCCGGATGCACCATAGGATAAACGCATTCTTCGCGCGACACCCGGAAATCCATAAGCACCGGTTTATCCAGAGCAAGCCCCTGCTTCAGCGTAGGCTCCACCTCTTCCGGTTTTGTAACACGCAGGCCGACAACGCCATACGCTTCCGCCAGTTTGACAAAGTCGGGAGCGTAAGTCATGTCTGTATGTGAATAGCGTTTTTCATAGAACAATTCCTGCCATTGGCGTGGCATACCTAAAAACTCATTGTTTAATAAAACAATTTTCACGTTGATTTTATACTGAGCGGCTGTGGCCAGTTCCTGAATGTTCATCTGGATGCTGCCGTCGCCGGCAATATCCACCACGTGCTTATCAGGGAAAGCGCACTTGACGCCAATTGCCGCGGGAAAACCAAAGCCCATCGTCCCCAGTCCGCCCGAAGTCACTAAAGTATTGGGCTTATCAAAAGGAAAGAATTGCGCCGTCCACATCTGATGTTGACCGACTTCTGTTGTAATAATCGCATCGCCCTTTGTCAGCTTATATAGCGTCTCAATCACAAACTGCGGTTTAATGACCTTGCCGTTCTGGCAGTATGTCAACGGCACTTTTTCCTTCCAGTCGGCAATCGCGTTCAGCCATTCCTGCCGTTCAGCAGCTATATACGTGAAATTGTGCTCTTCAAAATATTTAAGTAAATCCTTCAATACCGCTTTGGTGTCGCCGACGATCGGCAAATCCACCGCCACATTTTTATTGATGGAAGACGGATCAATATCAATGTGAACAATTTTGGCCTTTGCTGCAAATGTTTCAATGGTGCCGGTCACCCGATCGTCAAATCGGACGCCCACGGCAATGAGCAGATCGCAGTGGCTGACCGCCATATTGGCGTAGTACGTACCGTGCATTCCCAGCATGCCCAGCCACAGTGGATCGGTGCCCGGGAAAGAACCAAGTCCCATCAGCGTGCCGGTCACCGGAATCTGATATTTTCTGGCCATCTCGGTGAGCAGCGCTGAAGCTTTACCGAGAATGACACCGCCGCCGGTCATGATTAAAGGTTTATTTGCCGTTGTCAGCATTTCCTGAAGATTGGCCATCTTCTTGAAAGCCGGTCTGTAGGGGGACTCCTGATTTCTTATTTTGATATTGGCGGGGTCGTATTCCGTTGACGCCGCCATCACATTTTTAGGCAAATCAACCAAGACCGGGCCCGGTCGTCCCGAACGGGCGATATGAAAAGCTTCTTTGATGGTCGCAGCCAGATCTTCAATATTGCGCACCAGGAAATTATGTTTGGTGCAGGGACGGGTGATTCCCGTGATATCGCATTCCTGAAAAGCGTCATTGCCGATAAGCCCCGTGGGCACCTGTCCGGTAAATACGACAAGAGGGATAGAATCCATATTGGCCGTGGCAATGCCGGTGACCGTGTTGGTCGCGCCGGGGCCCGATGTCACCAGGCAGACGCCTACTTTCCCCGTGGAGCGGGCGTAGCCGTCGGCGGCATGCACGGCGCCCTGTTCATGTCGCACCAGAATATGATTCATATTACTTTTATACAATTGATCATAAATATCCAGAACGGCTCCTCCGGGATACCCGAAGATAATTTCCACATTCTCTGCTTCGAGCGCCTTCAGCAATATTTCTGTTCCCTTCAGTTTCATTCTTCATCCCCTTCGATCTTAAATATCCTGACAATTGAAAAAGCCGCCAGTTTCTTCTGAAAAAAGCGGCTTATGCCTGAAACAATAAAGCCGCGGGCTTCAGGGGCCTGCGGCTTGTATCTTTTGTTCTTGTTTCCTAAAGATACAAGGCGGCAGACCCCGTAAGTACGACTACTACGAGTACCAGTACTCTGTTCAGTATCCGGATAATGCCGCTTTTAAAACCTCTAAGAAACATAAAACTTTATTCCACTGAATTAATTTGGTTTTTAAATAGCTAAAAACAAAATATTTGTCAATCATATTTTTCATTGGCGGAATTTGAAGATCGCCAGGTAATCCACGATTCGAGTAAACATCGTTCTTTCTGGAATACACGATTCGTCTTCAGCATTCTGATGCAAGCCTTTAACATCTCGAAAAATATTTCCAATCGATAAATAACTTTCTATTGCCTATTCTCATTGTTTTTTATAACTTACATTATCCTTGCAAGAAAACGCCGGGATGGCGATGATGACAGATAAAATAAAGATTGAATCAAAAGAAATAATTTTAATTATTTATGTCTTGCTCGCAGCAATGACGCTTGCCGTTTTCTGGTCAGTGAATCAATACGGATTCGTATTTGATGATGTTCAGTATGTGACCCACAACCATCACGTGAAATCAGGAATCACTCTCGAAGGAATATACTGGGCCTTTACTACCACAACCTCAAATTTATGGAATCCTCTGGTCTGGCTGTCACTGATGTTTGATTACCAGCTTTTTGGATTAAATGCCGGCGGATACCATATGAGCAATCTCATTTTACACATTTTAAATTCTTTTTTGCTTTTCTGGCTTTTCAATCGCATGACGAAAACCGTTTGGGAAAGTGCCTTCATCGCCGCTTTATTTGCAATTCATCCGATGCACGTTGAATCGGTCGCCTGGATCACTGAGAGAAAAGATGTTCTCAGTTCATTTTTCTTGATGTTAACGCTTTGTCTATATGTCTACTATACTGAAAAACCTGTGATGAAGAGATACTTACCTGTACTGGTTGCTTTTATTTTAGCTCTCCTAAGCAAGCCCATGGTTGTTACGATACCGGTCATTATGATTTTGCTGGATTACTGGCCATTGAAAAGATTCGCGTCTCATCAGGATAAAATTATCTCGTGGCAGTTCAAAGAGAAGGCAAGTTTTCTTGTTCTGTCACTTATGTTAGCCGGGATAACGATTTACGTTATGAATGATCCCCATTTTCAATATTTCCCCTTGAAATCCCGGATATTAAATGCACCGGTTGCTTTTGTGATTTATTTAGAGAAAACATTCTGGCCACATAATATGGCTGCCTTTTATCCTTTTCCGGTTCAGCCTCCAACGTGGCAGTTCTTTGCAGCCATTTCTTTCATTATAAGTATCAGCATAACCGTTATTGTATCCGCGAAGCGCTTTCCATATCTATTCGTAGGTTGGTTCTGGTTCACCATCTCTATTCTCCCTGTTATCGGTATCATTCAAAACGGGTATTATGCGATGGCAGACCGATACCATTACTTGCCATCTATTGGCATAGTGGTCATGGTAACCTGGAGTGCTTCTTCTTTTGTCAGGAAAAATAATCGATTAAAAAGATTTCTCATACCAGCCGGGATAACCACATTAGCTATTCTGGCAGTTTTTGCATGGCGGCAGAGTAGCTACTGGAAAAACAGTATTGATTTATGGAAGCACACTTTGAAGGTAACAAGCGACAATTTTGTCGCACATAACAATTTGGGCGCAGCCTTAAATGAAGAAAACAAAATAGGAGAAGCTATTGAGCATTATAATGAGGCCATCCGACTTAAAAATGATTATTTTTATGCCTATAACAATCGCGGCAACGCTTACGCGGCGATGAATAAATATCAAAATGCTATTGCGGATTATAACAAAGCTATCAGCCTGAAGCCTGATTATGTGGAAGCATTTTATAATTTGGCGAATGCATACAATAAACTCGGTCAACATGAGCCTGCCATAGAGAATTATAATAAGGTGATTTTGATGAAACATGATTATGCGAGCGCCTACAACAACCGGGGTAATGTTTATAATAGATTGGGGCAGTATCAGCGCGCAATTGCCGATTACAATACGTCTATCCGTTTAAATCCCGGGGATAAGCAAACTTACATAAACAGAGCTCATGCTTACTTCAACTCTGGAAATATGATTGCCGGCTGTCGATACGCGCAAGAAATGTGTGCGGCAGGAGAGTGTAACTTATTAGAATGGTCTCAGCGCAAAGGCCATTGCCGTTGAAATTTGTAAATAAATATATAATGGCCGTGAAACTTTCGTGACCTATTTTACCGGAACAAATCTTCTTTATCTTCTTTCGGGCCATCGGTTTTATCTGCGGGCGTCGCGCCTTCCAGAAAGGCTTCCGGAATTCCTTTTCCGGGAGCAACCGGTTTGCCCTGGGCATTGACATTCATAAACACAATGCCCGGCGGCACGGGAAATGATTCCACCGGCGTATTCCGCAAAGCGTTTTCCATGAAATAAAGCCAGATCGGAGCGGCCGCCCGGCCACCCACTTCCTGCGCGCCCATCGAGGCCTCCTGATCGAAGCCGACCCAGACACCAGTCACCAGTGAAGGCGTCATGCCGATAAACCAGGCGTCACGCGTATCATTGGTTGTTCCGGTTTTGGCGGCTACCGGTCTGCCGATGCTTTTCACGCGCGTGCCAGTGCCGCTGATCACAACGTCCTGCATCACGTAAGAGGTCATGAAAGCGATGCGGGGATCGATCACCTGCTCCGACTGAATTTTGTTTTCTTCAAAAACATTGCCGGTCCGGTCAACAATTTTTTTGATGAAATAGGGCGTTACTTTTCTGCCCTCATTGGCAATGACACCGTAGGCCTGCACCAGTTCCTGCAATGTGACGCCCGACACCCCCAGCGCCAGCGCCAGGTTGCGCGCCAAAGGAGACGCGATGCCCATATTCATGGCGTAGGATATGGCGTAGTCCACGCCAATTTCCTGTAGAATCTTAATTGTTACAATATTGCGCGACTGGACCAGCGCCGTGCGCACGGTAATGGACCCCATAAATTCATCGTCAAAGTTTTTCGGCCGCCAGAAACCGTCTTCCTGGGACGGGTCTTCCAGCTCGATGGGAGCATCCACAAATAAGGTGGCCGGCGTCAATCCCTTATCGAAAGCCGCCGTATAGATGAGCGGTTTGAAAGCGGATCCGGGCTGCCGGCGAGATTGCGTCGCGCGGTTGAATTCGCTTTTATTAAAATCGCGGCCGCCGACCATCGCCCGGATAGCGCCGGTTTTCGCGTCCATGCAATAGAGCGCGCCCTGGACAAGACCGGCCGGATATTTATTTCGCTGCTCCACTTCTCTCAAGCCCCTCTGCACGGCATCGCCGGCATATCGCTGAGCGTTCAAATCCAGCGTGGTATAAATGGAAAGGCCTTCTTTATACAAGACATCCGCACCGTATTTTTCCTGCACATAGCGCCGGACATTCTCTACAAAATAAGCAGCAATCTTTTCTTTGGGCTTGACCGGCCTCAATCGAATCGGTTCAGCTATCGATTTCTCCATTGTTTCTCGGGTAATATATCCGTCTTCCATCATCCGGGTCAGAACATAAACCTGTCTCTCTTTCGCTTTGTCATAATGCTTGAAGGGGGAGTAATTGCTGGGCGCCTTGGGCAAACCGGCCAGCAGGGCCGCTTCATGAAGCTGCAGTTCGCCGGCGCTTTTGCCGAAGTAAGCCAGTGACGCTGATTCAATCCCGTAGGCCCCATGACCGAGATAAATCTGATTTAAATATAGGTTGAGGATTTCATCTTTGCTGAGATACCGGTCAATTTTATAGGCGAGAATCGCTTCTTTGAATTTACGGGTGTATTTTCTTTCCGGAGACAGATACATCATCTTGGCCACCTGCTGGGTGATGGTGCTGCCGCCCTGGATGATTTGCCCGGCTTCAATATTTTTCACCACCGCGCGAAAAATGCCATGTAAATCAAGACCTTTATGCTCGTAAAAACGGGAGTCTTCCGCGGCCACGAAAGCCTGAACAACGACCTTGGGAACTTCGGATACCCTCACCAGCTTTCTGTCTTCGAGAAAAAATTCATCGATCAGTTGATTTTTATCGTCATAGATGCGGGACGAAATGCTGGGACGATAATCTTTGAGCGCGTCAATATCCGGCAAATCCATGGTAAAAGCGTAATAACCGATCGCGCCGGCAACGCTTAAAACAAGAACAATTGTAATGATTAGAAGAAAGATACTCAACAGCGCAAAGCCCTTCCCGGCTGTTCCGTGATTTTTCGTGTTCTTTTTTCGGAATAATTTCATTTTCTCACCGGATATTATTCATTGCCTGTTGAGCCTGTTTCCTTCTTCTCGGCAAATCTGGAGACGAATATACTCACTTCATAGAGAAACATCAAGGGGATCGCCATTAAGACCTGACTGAGAGCATCCGGTGACGGGGTTAAAATAGCGGCAACAACAAAAATGATAAGGATAGCATATCGTCTTTGTTTGGAAAGCATCCGGGGATTGACAATCCCCAGTTTGGTGAGGAAAAACATAAATACAGGCAATTCAAAAGATAAACCGAAACCCAGCAAAAAAGTGACAAAAAGCGACAGGTAATCTTTAAAAGCGAGCATGGCCTGCAGATACTGATTATTAAAACTGACGAAAAACTTGAAGGCTGGAGGCAGGGCGACAAAATATCCGAAGGCGACACCGCTGATAAAAAGAAAAGAAGAAGTCAGCACAAAAGGAGCGACATATTTTCTCTCGTTTGGAAGCAATCCCGGCGCGACGAACTTCCAGATTTGATACAAAATATATGGGCTGGTTATGATCAGACTGGCAAAGAAAGAGACTTTCATGTAAGTAAAAAAAGCTTCCGTCAAACCGGTATAAATCAGATAACTGTTTTTCGGCAGAACCTGCGTCAGCGGCCGTGTGATGACATCGAAAATCCAGTCCTTAAAATAATAACAGACGCCAAAACCGATACACAGGGCAATCAAAGAACGGGTCAGTCTTGTGCGCAACTCCATCAAATGCCCGGTGAGAGACATTTTATGATCTGCATGTTCGTTTTCTTGATTTTCTTGATTATCTTTATCAGTTTCGCTCATTGGGATATTTCGTTTGATGACAGTTCAGGGTCAAGGGATTGACTGATCTTAGGGCCTGTCGGAGGCATTGTCGGTGTCGTTGCTTTTGGATTCTTCGGTCAGAGTTTTTTTCATTAAAAGAGAATCCTTCCATCCGTCATCTTCTTTCGGCTTCTCATCCACTTTCAGGGCATCTTTAATATCTTCGGTGACGCCGTCCGTTGCCTTCTTGAATTCATTGAAGCCTTTGCCCAGAGATTTGGCTAGATCCGGCAGTTTTTTGGGCCCCACAATAAGCAGAGCAATGATGGCAATAATGATAAGTTCCTGCATGCCGATACCAAACATCGATCATCAACTCCTTAAAAAAACTGGTTATGACCCTATATTTTGATGATGGCTTTTGTCAATATCTTTTATAGTCATTACCGGTTGAGCGGTTTATTCAGGGGAAATGTTTTGCTCTTTGTTGCCATTTATGGTAAACGATTCACCTATTTGAACGGGAAGGAGTGAAGCAGGGGAAACTATGCCGAAGAGAACAGGAATCGTTAAGGACGAAAGGTATTTACGCCATTCCACCGGATTTGCTCATCCCGAAAGTCCGGAAAGGCTGGGGGCTATTTATGAGATGCTGGATCATCCATCAATGTCCGGAAAGTTCACGGAGATAGAGCCCCGCATGGCTACTCATAAAGAAATAGAAAGCATTCATAACCCTGATTATGTAGAATTTATCGCCGGCACCGCCGGCAAGCAATGTGTTTATCTGGACCCCGACACGGCCACTTCTCCCGAAACCTACGAAACGGCAAAGCTCGCCGTCGGCGGCGTATGCAACGCTATCGACAGCGTCATTGAAGGTAAGGTGGATAATGCTTTCGCTCTGGTGCGGCCGCCGGGACATCACGCGGAAAAGGACACCGCCGCCGGTTTCTGTGTCTTCAACAACATCGCCATCGGCGCGATGCACGCCATCTCCAAATTCAAACTGCAGCGCGTCTTGATCGTGGATTGGGATTTGCACCACGGCAACGGTACCCAGCACAGCTTTTATGGCGATCAGCGTGTCTTATATTTTTCCACACATCAGTACCCCTATTATCCCGGAACGGGCAGTCTTGCCGAGTGCGGCCGGGGCGAGGGAGAAAATTACACCATCAATGTGCCTTTAAGCGTGGGCGCTGGAGATGCTGTCTTTGTCAAAATATTCCGGAGAATTCTGCAGCCGGTAGCGCTGAAATTCAAACCGGAATTAGTGCTTTTATCCGCCGGCTTCGATACATATTATCAGGACCCGCTGGGCGGGATGCGCGTAACGCCGGACGGTTTTGCCGCGATGACCCGTGTCCTGCTCAATATTGCCGATGCTTGCTGCCAGGGACGTTTTGTGGCCGTTCTGGAAGGCGGCTATCATCTTTCGGGACTGGCTAAATCGATCAAGGCGGTGCTGCGGGAAATGCTGGATGAAACGCATATTTCAGAAGAAAGACTCGCCCTCATTGAAAATGAAGTTGAGGCGGGCGCCGGCCAGTCGACCGTCGACAAAGTAATTGCCCGAATCACCCCCTACTGGAAAATTTCTTAAAGGAGATCAAGTTTTGAAAATCAGCACCCGGGAAGTTGAATATGTGGCGCATCTGGCGCGCCTGGAAATAACGGAAGGAGAAAAAGAAAAATTCACCTCCCAGCTTAACGATATTTTATTATACATCGACAAGCTCAATGAGCTGGAGACGCAAGGTGTGGAGCCGATGAGCCACGCCATCGGCGTAACAAACGCATTTCGCGAAGACAAAGTTATCGATTCCATCGGCACGGAGCAGTCGCTTATCAACGCCCCGGACGCGCGCGGCGAATTTTTCCGTGTGCCCAAGGTCATCGATTAGTAAAGCCATCCGGAATCTTTGAATACACAAAAATCTATCAGAGAATTAAAGGATATTATGGAGTTCAATCAGTCAACCATTCACGAGTTGCAGGAAAAAATCAAAAACGGCTCTGTGACGGCGTCACAGATTACCGAGTCCGTGTTTTCAAGAATCGATGCCGTGGAAGAACGCGTGCATTCCTACATCCGCCTGATGAAGGAAAACGCTTTGGCCGCCGCAAAAAAAGCGGATGAAGACATAAAAAAAGGCGATATCAAACCCTTAACCGGAATTCCCATCGCACTGAAGGATATCCTCTGCACCAAAGGCATTACCACAACGTGCGGTTCTCATATCCTGCATAATTTTGTTCCGCCGTATAACGCGACCGTGGTGGAAAAACTGACAGCGGCCGGAGCGGTGTTTGTCGGCAAGGCCAACATGGATGAATTCGCTATGGGGTCGTCCACGGAAACGTCCTGGTTCGGCCCGACACGCAATCCCTGGGATCTGGAAAGAATCCCCGGTGGATCCAGTGGCGGTTCGGCCACGGCGGTTGCCGCCGATGAATGCATCGCTTCCATCGGTTCCGACACCGGCGGCTCGATTCGCCAGCCCGCAGCGCTTTGCGGTGTTGTCGGTCTGAAGCCAACCTACGGCCGTGTATCGCGATTTGGACTGATTGCATTTGCCTCATCGCTTGATCAGATTGGTCCATTCACCAAGGACGTGGAAGACTGCGCCATCATGATGAACGTGCTGGCCGGCTATGACCCGAAAGAGTCAACATCCGTCAATGCGGAAGTTCCCGACTACCGGCAGTTTGTTGGACGCGATATCAAAGGCTGGAAAATAGGCATTCCCAAAGAATATTTTATTGAAGGTATTGATCCGGAAATCACCGCCGCGATTCAACAAGCCATCAAGGTCATTGAACTATGCGGCGGCGTTTGCGTGGACATTTCTTTGCCGCATACACAATATTGCGTGGCGGTTTATTATATTATCGCTCCGGCGGAAGCCAGTTCCAACCTGGCACGCTATGACGGCGTCAGATACGGCTTTCGGGCGGCCGATGTCCGCGAGCTTCTGGAAATGTACAAAGAGTCGCGCCGGCAGGGATTCGGCGCGGAAGTCAAAAGAAGAATTATGATCGGCACCTATGCCTTGTCCGCCGGCTATTATGACGCTTATTATAAAAAAGCTTCTCAGGTGCGCGCGCTGATCAAGAAGGATTTTGATGAAGCATTCAAAAAATGTGACGTAATTCTAACGCCAACCACACCGACACCGGCATTTAAAATCGGCGAAAAAACCGATGATCCGCTGCAGATGTACCTTTCCGATGTTTTCACGATCTCAACAAACCTGGCGGGCATCCCGGGAATCTCGGTTCCCTGTGGTTATTCAACGAGTGGCCTGCCGATCGGCGTGCAGTTTCTGGCCAGCCATTTTGAAGAAGGCAAACTCATCCAAATCGCCTCTGCTTACGAGAAAAACGCTAAAATTGAAAAGAGGAGGCCCGCGTTATAATGGATTTTGAAACAGTCATCGGGCTGGAAGTTCACGCCCAAATGTTAACGGACACGAAAATTTTCTGCAGTTGCTCCACCAAATTCGGCGGAACACCCAACAGCCATACCTGCCCGGTTTGTCTGGGCATGCCCGGCGTTTTGCCGGTGCTGAATAAAAAGGTCGTGGAATACGCGATGAAAATGGCGCTGGCGACCAACTGCGAAATCAACAAATCCTGCGAGTTTGCCCGCAAAAATTATTTTTATCCCGATCTGCCCAAGGGCTATCAGATATCGCAATACGCATACCCGATCGCCGAACATGGCTATGTATTACTGGATGTAAACGGCGAGCAGAAAAAAATCGGCATCACACGAATTCACATGGAGGAAGACGCCGGCAAGCTCATTCACGACGAGCACAACCCGGTCAGTTATGTTGACCTGAACCGCACCGGCGTGCCGCTGATTGAAATCGTCAGCGAGCCGGACATGCGCTCGCCGGAAGAAGCGGCCGATTATCTCAAACGCCTGCACGAAATTCTGGTTTATCTGGAAATCTGCGACGGCAATATGGAGGAAGGATCTTTCCGCTGTGATGCCAATGTTTCCATCCGCCCCAGAGGCCAGAAAGAATTCGGCACGCGGACGGAATTAAAGAACATGAATTCCTTCCGCAATGTCCAGCGCGCGCTGGAGTATGAAATCAAACGTCAGCAGTATCTGGTGGAAAACGGAGGCACGGTTGTTCAGGAAACACGTTTGTGGGATGACGCTCAGGGCGCGACCAATTCCATGCGCAGCAAGGAAGAAGCGCACGACTACCGTTATTTCCCTGATCCCGATCTGGTGCCAATTCTGGTAGACGATGCCTGGGTGGAAAAAATCAAAGCAGACCTTCCCGAACTGCCGCTGGCCAAGCGCGAACGTTTCGTCAATGAATATCAGATTCCGGCCTATGATGCCGGGGTTCTGACCGCCGATAAAACGCTGGCTCTTTATTATGAAGAAGTCGTCAAACTTTGCGGAAAACCAAAAGTCGCCAGCAACTGGCTCATGGGCGATGTCATGCGTTTTCTCAATGAAGACAAACGCTCGATCCGTGAATGTCCCATCAAGACCGAATCGCTGGCCGAGATGATTAAACTGATTGATGAAGGCGCCATCAGCGGCAAAATGGCAAAAGAAGTCGTGGAAGATATGTATAAGACCGGCAAATCGCCGCAGGATATTATCAAAGAAAAGGGCCTGGTGCAGATTACCGATGAAGGCGAGCTGATCAAGACCATTACGTCTATCATCGAAGCCAATCAGGCACAGGCTGCGGAGTATCGCAGTGGGAAAGAAAAAGTTTTCGGGTTCTTTGTCGGCCAGGTCATGAAGGCAACCAAGGGCAAAGCCAATCCACAACTGGTCAATGAACTGCTCAAGAAAATGCTTGCCGGATAATGATTAAGACAATCTTCTGGAAAAACAATACAGTTGTTTTAATCGATCAGAACGCGCTGCCGCTTGTCGAACAATGCGTTACCTGTAAATCTTACAAAGAAGTCATTTCCTGCATCAAAGATTTAACCGTGCGCGGCGCTCCGGCTATCGGCGTGGCCGCAGCGATGGGAGCCGCTCTGGGAGCGTTTCACCTTCCCTCTTTATCTCCCGAAAAATTCCGGCAAAAATTTTTCGATATCTGTAATGAGATCGCTCAGGCTCGACCGACGGCGCGTAATCTCTTCTGGGCGCTGGAGCGCATGAAGAAAGTTGTTGCTCAGCAAAATGAAGTGAACCAAAAACGTCTGGTCAAAGAACTCATCGCCGAAGCAAAACGAATCTGCACCGAGGACATTGAAATAAACCGACTAATGGGGAAAAATGGCAGTTCGCTCTTTGCCGATGGCGACAACATCCTGACGCATTGCAACGCCGGGGCGCTGGCTACGGCTGGATACGGCACGGCGCTGGGCGTCATCCGCGCCGCCAAAGAACAGGGGAAGAAACTGCACGTTTACGTGGACGAAACAAGGCCTGTTCTGCAGGGAGCGCGTCTGACGGCATGGGAATTAAAAAAAGAGAGAATCCCCTACACGCTGATTACGGATAACATGGCGGGATTTCTCATGCAACAGGGCAGGATTGACAGGATTATCGTGGGAGCGGACCGGATTACCGCCAATGGAGACACGGCCAATAAAATCGGCACCTATGCTCTTGCTGTTCTTGCCAAAGAGCACCGTATCCCCTTTTATGTCGCCGCGCCGCTTTCCACAATTGACATTTCTTTGAAAACAGGAAAGTCCATTCCCATTGAAGAACGGAAAAGTAACGAGGTCACGCATTTCAAGAGAGTACAGAGCGCACCGGCAGGAGCAAAGGTCTATAATCCGGCCTTTGACATCACGCCCGCCCGCCTGATCACGACCATTATCACGGAAAAAGGCATCTTAAGAAAACCTTATCAGACGTCCATCGCCCGTTTGCATCAAGGAGGCAAGCGCTGATGAAGCTCTTTCTTTTTGATTTTGATGGAGTGCTTGCCGACTCGCTGGAGGTTTACGAAAAGACGGTAACCGACTGTCTCAAAGACATCAAACAGCCCTTGATAGAAAGCAGAGAAGAATTTCTGGAACTCTTTGAAGATAATTTCTATGCGTCGCTGAAAAATAAGGGAATTGATCTGGATGAATTCATGAAAGCCGCCGAAAGCATTCTGGCGAAGGTTAAAATCAAAGATATGAAACCATTTCCGGATGTCGCGCCGGTTATTCAAGAACTGCATAAGAAGCACTGTCTGATTGTTGTATCCTCCAATGACTACGCCTCCATTAAAGAAGCTCTTGATCTATTTAATTACGACGATTATTTCCGGGACATTCTCGGTTCCGATTTTATGTTCAGCAAAAAAGAAAAAATTCTTTACGCCGCCGGAAAATATAATGTCGAATTGGAAGACATTTATTACATTGGAGACACAACGGGCGACATTAAAGAAGGAAAACAAGCCGGTATCAAGACAGTCGGTGTTACCTGGGGCTGGCACGGCAAAGAAAAAATGGCCGCCGCTAAACCGGATTACCTTTTTGATCATCCCGGGGAATTATTACAACTGAATTAGAACTTGAAAACGTGATGAATGACTTCTTTGAATATATCAGCACATGGTCTGTTCTGAAATGGATTGTCCTTGTGTTGATTGCCGGATTTATCGGACAGTTCGGCAGAATGGCGGCGGAGGCCATTGCCGCAAAAATCCGCGCGCGCCGCGGTGAAAAGGAAACGGTACCGGAAGTTTCCCGAGTGCCATCTGTATCGCCGCCTCAGGCAAATCCGTCAAGCACTGTGCCGGAAGTTTTCCAGGAACCATCTGCATCACCTCCTCCAGCAACATGGCCAACCAATGCCCCTCCCGACAAAAAACTTCTCAAGGCAATGGCCAAAGTGAAAAAGAAGGAAGCCAAGAAAAAAAACTAGCTTCGGGATAGATATTTTAGATGAGTTTCCAGCAGACGATGCTCATTGAAATCTTTGAGTTGGAGATCCTCGGGTGTCGTTCCGGCAAACGCGCACCTGGGCGCCAGACCGATTAATTCGGACTCCAGGATTTGAACACCGCCTTCTGCCGCCAGTTCCTTCACCCGGTCATAGACTATTTTCAGCGATGTTTCTTTACAATTGGTCAGGTTCATCGATACCTGCGCGATTGCTCTTCCTTTCAGCATTACCCCGATGGCACGCAAGTGTTTTAGACCACCGCCTTTTTCCCGAATACGCGACGCAATGTGTCGCGCAAGTAGAAAATCATCAGACGCAAGATTGATGTTATAAGCAACCAGGATATCCCTGACGCCCACGACTGTCGCGCCGGCACGAGAGTTAAATTCTTCTCCACCCAAATCGGGACTGCCCTTAGCAGAAGACATTTTATCCGCCAGCCCCTCGTAGCCACCCCGCCGGACATCCGGAAGTTCCGTATGCTGATCTTTTTTCGCGGCAAAGCCATAAAAATAGACGGGGACGCCAAAACGTTCATAAAATTTTTGTCCGAAAGCGTGCGCCAGATTGACCGCATCCTTCATCTTCGCTCTGCCCAGCGGAATGAAGGGCACGACATCAACCGCCCCGAGACGAGGATGCGCGCCGATTTGCTTTCGCATGTCAATCAATTCCAGCGCTTTTCCGCACGCGGCCAGGGCCGCTTCCAGCAGGGGTTCCGACTCTCCCAGAAAAGTAAAAACACTGCGGTTATGATCGGCATCGCCGCTGAAATCAGCCAGTCGGACTTTCGGAAAGGATTTAAAAACAGCGGCAATGGATGAGATTTTCTGCGGGTCGCGCCCTTCACTGAAATTGGGAACGCATTCGATGATTTTCATATTCAGGCCTGATAAATTCTGATATCCGGCAGTTCTATAGCGGTCAGCTTACCACCATACACAGCACCGGTATCGATGCCGATCTTATTTTTATTGATCAAAAGATTTTTCATGGGCGTATGGCCGAAAACGACGGTCTTCCCGAAGTCATTTTCGTTTTCGATAAATTCGAAGCGTATCCATAACAAATCATCAATGGCCTGCCGATTCAGGGGCAGTTCCGGCCGGACACCGGCGTGAACAAAGATATAATGATCAGTTTCATAATAGGGCAGAAGCAGCCGGAAAAAGTTCATGTGCTCTTCGGGAATTTTAGCTTTCCTCTCTTCAAGATCGTCGGAAAGCAGAATACCGTAGGAATCAAGCGTCGCCCGGCCCCCGTTGCCCAGATACAAACCTTCGTTGACGCCATCCAGATAGTTCAGAAACATCTGTTCGTGGTTGCCCCGCAGACAGATGACATTACGATATTCACGCTGCAATCGAATCAGATAATCGACAACCTCACGGCTGTATTTACCGCGATCGATATAATCGCCGATGAAAACCAACGTGTCGCTTTGCCTGTCCACAGCCAGCTGTTCCAGCAGATCTTCCAGTTTTTCCAGACAGCCATGAATATCGCCGATGGCAAAGATTTTATGCATACCAACCTTTGAATATTTTAATCCAGAAGCGCCTTCGTAAAGTTAGCGCTTTCAAAAACGCGCAAATCATCCAGCCCTTCACCCACGCCGATAAATCGCACCGGCAGGCCCAGTTCGCCGGCAATACGCACCACGACGCCGCCTTTCGACGTGCCGTCAAGCTTCGTCAGCACAATGCCTGTTGCCCCGATTTCTTCTTTAAACGTTTTGGCCTGCACCACCGCATTCTGACCAGTTGTCGCGTCGAGAATCAACAGGATTTCCGGCGTCAGCTCCGGCATTTCTTTGTTTAAAATACGCTTAATTTTCTTGAGCTCTTCCATCAAGTTCACGCGGGTATGCAACCGGCCGGCCGTATCCACAATCACGACGCCGGCAAACCCGGCCTTGATTTTGGCCATCGCGTCAAAAACAACAGCCGCCGGATCAGCCCCTGTTTTCTGTTTGACAACCGGCGCGCCCACCCGGTGACCCCAGACTTCCAGCTGCTCAACCGCCGCCGCCCGGAATGTATCGGCGGCAACCAGCATGATCTCATGGCCTTCACTTTTCAGCATATTGGCCAATTTGCCGATGGTAGTTGTCTTGCCGCTGCCATTCACCCCGATGGTCATAATGATAAACGGCTTTCCTTTGGGGATGATTAAAGGTTTATCTATTTTTTGCAGGATAGCATTCATTCTGGACTGCATCACCTTTTTGATCTCGTCCGCGTTCTGCAGATCATGGCGGCTGACTCTTTTCTTGACATCATCAATTAAATCATAAGTAAATTGAGGCCCCATATCCGCCGAAATCAGCAGTTCTTCCAGTTTGTCATAAAGATCTTTATCGATGACCTTTTTGGCAAAAAGATCATTCAAATCCGTGTTCAGAACTTCCCGCGTTTTGGAGAGTCCTTTTTTTATTTTTTCAAAAAAACTTATCTTGGCCATAAATACACCTTTCCTCATGCGATGAGTGTTCATAACCGCTTTTGATGAATAAGTAAAGAATGGATTAGTTGAGATTGACGGAAACCAGTGTTGAAATGCCCTGTTTCTGCATGGTGACGCCGAACAGCGTATCGGCAACTTCCATAGTGCTCTTGTTGTGCGTAATCATGACCACCTGGGAATTCCCGGCAACATCTTTAATCAGCCGGTTAAACAGATTGGTGTTGGCGTCGTCCAGAGCGGCGTCCACTTCGTCCAGCACCAGAAACGGCGAAGGACGGTATTTAAGAATGGAAAAAATCAGGGCAACCGCGACCAGTGATTTCTCGCCGCCGGACAGCAAACTGACATTCTGTTTTCTTTTGCCAGGCACCTGAACATCAATGTCCACACCGGTTTCCAGTAAATCATTTTCATCGGTCAGCACCAGCTCTCCGTGTCCTCCCGGGAAAATCTGCGCAAACACTTCCTTAAAACAGGTATTGACCGCCGAAAAGGTTTCGGCGAAACGCGCGCGGGAAATCTTGTTAATGCGGGTTATCGTTCTTTGCAGAACATTCAGGGAAGCATTTAAATCGGTTATTTGCGTGGACAGGAAGTTATAGCGTTTGTCCAGGTCTTCATATTCGCTGATGGCCAGCAAATTTACGTCAGTAAAGGTATCGATGATCTGTTTGTTTTTTTCCAGCAAGGCGATCAGTTCGGCCAGTTTTTCTTCGGAAATCCGTTCAAAGCCGGAGGTCATGCCCGCCAGATCCACATTATGTTTTTCAAAAACAGCTTTCCTCAGGTTTTCAATGTTTAAGGTGACTTCCCGGCATTGCATCTCCATTTCATTGATCCGCTGGCGCAAATCATCAAACTTCTTTTTGATTTCCCTGATTTCACCTTCCTTTATTTTCACCTGAGCGTCTTCACGGTTTTGCTCGGCTTTTTTCTCCGCCAGTAGCGCTTCCTGCACGGCAAAATTGTCATACGCCTCTTTCAGCAAGGCCTGTTCACTGGCGATGGTTTTGGTCAGTTCCACAATCTGTCTCTCGCAGGAAATGATTTCTTCTTCCTTCGTCGCGGCCTCATTCTCCATAGCGCTGACATTATCCTGCAGTCTCGATATGGTTCTCAGATCAGCATCCCGTTTTTCTTCCAGGGCGGCTTTCTCAATTTTTTTACCGGTTAAATAACGTTCCTGTTCATCAATGGCCAAGCGCGACTCTTCCTTTTTTGTGTTCAGGACTGTGATGACGTCATTAATTTCTTTTTCTTCCACATCCTTTCGCGCAACGTCAAGATTAAATGTCTGTAATTTCTCTTCAGCATCCTTCTTTTCCGCGTTCAGATTTTGTCGGTTGAATTCCAGCACAGCGACTCTCTGTTTCAGCCTGTTGATCTCCGCCTCAAAATGTTCATGATCTTTTTTGCGGCCGTTAACGGCAATTTCCAGAGCGTGAATGCCCTGAGTGATCTGTCCGATTTCTTCCTCCAGCCTTGCTATCGCGGCGATTATATTATATCTTTGATTTGTTTTAGCCTCCAGTTCAACGGAAAGCGCGGCAACGTCGTTCTCCAGCTCACCGATTTCTCTTTTCGTCGCCAGCAGGCTTTTTTCAACGGCCACGCCGCTGCCACCGGTCAGAACGCCGTGCGGCGAAAGAATATCGCCCTGCGGCGTGACAAAAGTTCCCTGGAAAGCGTTTTGCTTCCACAGCGTGATGCCGCTTTCCATCGTCGGCACCAGTAAAACGTCGCCCAGCAGGCAGTCCACAATGGACTGATACTCCGCGCTGACTTTCACCTTTTCGAGCAGGGGCTGCGCGTCGTGGAGCTGCGCCGTGCCGAATGGATTCGCGTTGTGGCATGTTAAATCGACGGAGACAAAACTGCCTCGTCCGAGTTGATAGTTTTTCAAATAATCAATCGCGCGGATACCATCTTCCTGACTCTTCACCACCACATACTGAAGCTTTTCCCCCAGAACGGCTTCCACGGCGGCTTCGTATTCGCGGGACACGCTGATATGATCGGCGATGACGCCGTAAAATTTATCGCTGTGCTCCTGATCTTCAATGACTTTCTTGACGCCTTCGTTGCTCCACTTGGAGGCGTCCCGGAATTCCTTAAGCGACGCCAGGCGGGCGGATTTGACGCTCGAATCTTCCCTGATCTTCGCGATATCTTCTTCATGGAGCTGCAGATCCGATTTGAAACGCTCCAGCTCGGCTAACGATGCTTCTTTTTTCTCCTCTAACCGGACAATTTGTGCCTCGTCATTCTTTAACGCTTCGTTGACTGACTCCATGGCGTTCATCATGTCAGCCAACATCTTTCTGTCTTCTTCGAGTTCGCGCGTTTCTCTTTCCTCGCGTCTTTTCAGATCTTCGATGCTCTTATTCAATCCGGAAATCATGTTATGGAGTCTGGCTTTCTCCGTCACAACATCAATAAACAGAATCTTCTTCTCTTCCAGTTGATTATGTATTTCCCTGTCGGCGTCAATCAGCGATTGTACCTTCTGCTGAATGTCTTCATGTTCTTTTTTTAGCTCCGAAAGTTTGCCTTCGGCCTCAGCCGCATCCTTTTGGAGATTTTCAATTTCAACCATCAAATCAGTCCGTCTGGTCCTGAGCGTTTCAATCTCCGCCAGATCTTTCTGCTTGCGCTCGTTCATACTGGTAATCTGTTGAGTGGCAAACTCTATGCTTTTTTCTTTAATGCTGATGGCGTTTTTCATTTCGTAGAGGTCATGCTGGGTCTTCGCGGTCAGCTCTTCATTTTCCAGCAGCCTGATTTTCATTTCATCCAGTGCGGATTCCTTGCCTTCAAGACCGGTTTGAATCAGACGCGCCTGATTTTGCCATTCCTCGCGCTCAGCCTGCAGAACGGATTCCTTGTCTGCAAACTCAACATAATTTTGCATGGCAATCGCCAGCTCCACATCTTTGGTTTCCTGCTTGATCTTTTTATACTGCTCCGCTCTCTTAGCCTGACGGGAAATGGTATTGAGCTGTGTCCGGACTTCTTTGATGATGTCGTTTAACCGCACCATGTTCTGACGTGTTGCTTCCATCTTGCGGACAGCGGCTTCCTTGCGGCTTTTGTATTTGGAAACACCGGCGGCGTCTTCAATAAACAGTCTTCTGTCCTCGGGTTTGGCTTCCACCAGATTGGTCACATGGCCCTGTTCAACCAGCGAGTAGGTGCGGGCGCCGACACCGGTTCCCATGAAGAACTCCTTGACGTCGAGGAGACGGCAGGGAACTTTGTTGATGTAATATTCACTATCCCCATCCAGCACAACTTTGCGGCAAATGGATATTTCGTTCATGTCCGCGTAAGCCCCCGGAAAATTATTTCCATTGGCCACCAGCGTCATGGTAATTTCCGCCATACTGACCGGCGCGGAGTCCTGGCTGCCGTTGAATATGACATCATCCATTTTTTTCCCGCGCAGCGCTTTCACCCTTTGCTCCCCCATCACCCAGCGGATCGCGTCAACGATGTTGGATTTGCCGCAGCCGTTCGGGCCGACTATTCCGGTTACCCCCGTGGAAAAATCTAGGACAACCCTGTCGCGAAATGACTTAAAGCCCGATATTTCTAAACTTTTCAGATTCATAGAAAAACATCTTTATTAGTATGGTGTTAGGTTGGCGAAACCCTAACAAAAGATTTTAACTTTGTAAAGCGAAAATACAACAAAATGTGGTTTCCTAATAATTACACCACAATATGTAGTGTTTTGATTCCTTTTGACTTTTCAGTCCCCCATTCCAGTAAACAAGAAATATTGCCCGTAAGAATCATAAAAAATCGAAACAGGCAATAGAAAAGGCAGGGGTGGTATAACCCTGCCTTAAAATGAATTTCTATTTGAAGAATTTGATATTATTGACGATTAATACTGACCAGCAATATAGTTGCTTAATTGATTGATCAGTACATCTTTCTCAGATATTGTCGATTTTACCGCATCCCCGATAGACACAATCCCCAGGAATTTAGAACCGTCAAAAACCGGCACGTGCCTGATATGCTTGCCGGTCATTAATACCATGCAGTCCTCAACAGTGGTATCGGGTTTCACTGCAAACATTTTATTCATAGGCGTCATAATGTCTTTAACAAGCGTTTTGGGTGATGTTTTGCCTTTCAGGACAATTTTTCTCGCGTAGTCGCGTTCTGTCATTATCCCCGCGACCTTGCCTTTTTTATCAACAACCATTAACGCGCCGATTTCTTTGTCGGCCATAAGTTTCAGTGCATCATATACCGTAGAATCCGGAGGAACTGTCCACGTCTGTTTGGCTTTACCTTTTAAAATATCGCTCACTCTCTGCATAATCTACACCTCCTCATGTCATTAGTTTTGTGGGAGTATTTTAAAAGAAATTTGGAAATATGGCAAGTATTTAAATAAAATAGTTGCGGCCGACAGAGACGGAAGTCCGTAAAAAAACCGTATAAAATAAATTGAGAATTATCTTTGACATAAAAGCTTTATTTTAGTATTAATAATCAAATTTATAGAAAGCCGTTATGTTTCTGCATGTAATGTGGTTTTCAAAGAAAATTGTTTTACATAAACATTAGAGCGAAAGGAGAAGATTATGAAAAAGATTGGATTTTTAGCGTTTATTATAATGCTGATGAGTATGGTCGCATCAGCGCAGGCGGAAGTCAGAGCCAACTCTGTTTCCATTACCCCCTTTGTGGGATTTTATGATTTTGAATCAAATGAAT